>ENA-ORDP01000741-ORDP01000741.1-marine-sediment-metagenome-genome-assembly--contig:-NODE-741-length-19798-cov-7.958568_pt1 | contig 19798 bp, 15 predicted proteins | sample MGYA00248627_ERZ508539 | MGnify/ENA primary metagenome ERZ508539 (study PRJEB26208, sample SAMN05571518) | marine sediment metagenome | biome: deep sea; feature: Hydrothermal vent; material... | reverse complement strand
CCCTATCGATATAACGCTTAACCTAAACCCGGTTTTTCCACTTTCTCATGACGGCTACTGTTTTTCGTGGCAAGCCACGGGGAATTAAACCCAAAGAGATTAACAGGGAAGCTTTTTAAATTTTCAGCCAGTTCTGGCCTATCGATGCCTATTTCACTAAATTCACAGAGTTTGAGAGCTTTCTCCTCCCGTTTATCCAGAAATCTGTCTGCATTCACAGGACTGTCTTCGGCGATGTAGAACCAAATTTCCAGAAGATCAACTTCGGCTTCCGCTGAGATAATCAGCTCCGGCATTATTGATTGTTTTCATCCGCCAGCATTTGTCGGCCCTTGGCTTTAATACGCTCAATATTCAGAGCGCGGCCTTTGCCTTTATCCAGTGATGCGATGCCCTGTGCGACTTCCTGCCGTAAAACGTCCCGTTTCGTGGTATTTAAGCTGTCACGCTCACTCAGCAAGCGTAATGCTTCTCGAACCACTTCACTTACAGAGCTGTACATGCCAGTTGCCACTTTTTCTTTCAGCAGATTTTCCAGTTGGGGTGTCAGGGAGACATTCATAACGTAAACCTCTTCATATCATTATCCCTGATAATAGCAATAATGAGCGAAAATTGTTATTTTTAAAGGGCGGGCAACCGTGCAGGCTGGGGTGTAGCGTGCGTTATTGCTGTGACGCCGGCAGGTGTCACGTGATCGCCGCGTGATCAAGCCCGCACGGTTTCGAGAAAATCCCGCATATGTTTGAGCGGTAAAGAAAAGTGCCCTTCCTGCGGGACAATATCCAGGCTTGAGTTGGGCAGCCGACTATGTAGGTGACGACTGTGGCTGGGTGGTACGATTTTGTCCAGCTCGCCGTGCCACAGGTGGACCGGTGGCCGGATATTGCCAAGCTCGAATCCCCAGGGCTGTCGGAACAGACGCAGGTCCTGCATACTGCCCAGGGCGCCCTGCTGAAAACAGGCCTGAATACTCAGCGTGAAAGCCTGAAGTATGGGCGGTTCGAGCAGGATGCGCTTGTCGGGTCCCCCATTGGCAGCGGCTACCAGGCGTATCAGCCACTCGGGCCTGATCCGGGACAGTTGTATGACGGGTTGCGCAACCATCAGCCTGAACAGCGCGGGCATCTGGTTGGCCAGATAAAAAAGGAATCGGGCGGGCCGCTTCATGGCCCCTCTCAGCGATGTTTCGGATATCGGCCCCAGACTTGCCACCAGGGCGGCTACTCTGACCCTTTCAGGCATTTCATGGGCGCAAGCCAGGGCGCAGGGTCCGCCGCCTGAAACGCCGATGACACCGAAACGGTCGATACCCAACCGGTCGGCCAGGGCCGCGATGTCATTGGTCCAGGCGCACAATGAAGGATCGCGCCGTAGCGGGGTCAGGCCGTAACCGGGACGATCCGGGGCGATCACGCTGACACCGGCCTCACATGCCGGCGCATCAATCAGTTGGCATTCATACCGGGAACCAGGCAGGCCGTGCAGGTAAAACAGCGGACGGCCGGATTGCGCACCATAGCGAGCGTAAGCCAGCCGCCGACCGTCCGGCAGGGTGAGAAAGTGTGTTTCCGGTTTGCCGTGTACGGTCTGTATCATGGGCCGATCCCAATACGCGTCTGATCTATGGAACCTTTACCGGCCCAGGGGCCGAATCATCCACGGGCAGAGTCAGGTTTGATGGCGGCAAGCGCCTCGAATACCTGACGGCGATGCGCGATTTCGTCTTCCAGCCTCTTCATCAGCATGGCGAAGTGCTCGGGATCTTTTCGCTGCACCTGGCGAAAACGGTTTTCGTTGAGCAGGTAGTCGCCCAGGGGCCTGGACGATGCCTTGCTGTCCAGTTGCAGTGGCGCTTTGCCTTGCGCCGTCAGGCGCGGGTCGAAGCGGTATAGCAGCCAGTATCCCGTTTCCACCGCCAGAGTTTGCTGGTCCAGACTGTCCGACATATCATAGCCGTGTTCGATGCACGGCGAATAGGCGATAATCAGGGAGGGGCCATTGAATTGCTCCGCCCCCTGAAATGCCCGGAGTGTCTGAAGGTCCTTCGCGCCCAACGCAACCGACGCCACATAGACATGGCCATAGTTAATGGCCATGAGACCCAGATCCTTCTTCGGCAGCGCCTTGCCCGCGCTGGCGAACTTGGCCGCTGCCGCCAGCGGCGTGGCCTTGGATTGCTGGCCGCCGGTGTTGGAATAGACTTCGGTGTCCAGCACTAAAATATTCACGTTCACCCCCGATGCCAGAACGTGATCCAGGCCGCCGTAGCCAATGTCGTACGCCCAGCCATCGCCGCCCACGATCCATAGCGTCTTCTTCACCAGATAGTCCGCGATAGGGGCGAGATACGTAGCGTCGTCACCGCCGATTTCCGCCAACCGTATCTTCAGGTGCGCTACGCGCTCACGCTGGGCGATGATGCCCCCCTCGTCGGATTGATCCGCCTTTAAAAGACCGTCCACCAGGACATCGTCGGCAATAGCTTCGGTCATGCCAGCCAACAGTTGGCGCGCATGATTTTGATGGCGGTCGAGACCGAGCCGCAGGCCGAGGCCGAACTCGGCATTATCCTCGAACAGGGAATTCGCCCATGCGGGTCCGCGACCGTCTGCGTTACACGAATACGGCGTGGTCGGCAGATTGCCACCGTAAATGGATGAACAGCCGGTGGCATTGGCGATCACCGCGCGATCACCATAAAGCTGCGTCAACAATTTAATATATGGCGTTTCGCCGCATCCCACGCAAGCACTGGAAAATTCAAACAGCGGCTCACCGAACTGGCTCATCTTCAAACTCGACCCCAGGCGCGCGCGATCGGCTTCGGGCAGGGCCAGAAAGAAATCGAAGTTTTCACGTTCCTGGATTTTCAATGGCGGTTGCGGGCGCATTTCCAGCGACAGACGTTCGGGATTTTGCTTGTCTTTACCCGGGCAGACCTTCACGCACAGCATGCAGCCGGTGCAGTCCTCGGGCGCGACCTGAACGGTATACTTCACATTCGGCCCGAATTCGCGGCCTTTGTAGTCCATCGACTTGAAATGCACCGGCGCATCTGACAATTCGTCTGCGCCATAGGCCTTGACGCGGATCGCCGCGTGCGGACACACCAACGCGCATTTGTTGCACTGGATGCACAGTCCCTCTTCCCATACCGGAATTTCGGCGGCCAGATTGCGTTTTTCCCACTTTGTCGTGCCCAGGGGCCAGGTGCCGTCAACGGGAAAGGCACTGACCGGCAGCATATCCCCCTTGTCCGCCAGGATCCTGGCGGTAATGTCCTGGACGAATTTGGGCGCATGGGGCGAAACGATGGGCGGGAGATCGAAATCTGAATCTGCGGCAGCAGGCACTTCGACTTCTTCCAGATGTGCCAGGGTCGCATCGACCGCAGCCCAGTTTTTTTCCACCACCTGGCGACCTTTTTTGCCATAGGTCTTGTCGATAGCATCCTTGATCTGACGAATGGCTTCGTCATGTTCAAGCACGTTCGCGAGCGAAAAGAAGCACACCTGCATTACCGTATTGATGCGTTTGCCCAGGTCCGCTTCGCGCGCCACGCGCGCAGCGTCGATAACATAAAACCTGAGGTTCTTATCGATAATTTCGCGTTGGACCGAAAGCGGCAATCTGGCCCAGATTTCATCCTTCCCGTAGGGCGCATTCAGCAGGAATACCCCGTCCGGGGCCGCATGGCCCAGGACATCCAGCTTTTCCAGAAAATCGTACTGGTGACAGGCAAGAAACTCGGCATGCCTGATCAAATAGCGAGAGCGGATCGGTTGCGGCGAAAAGCGCAGGTGCGAAATGGTAATCGCACCGGCTTTTTTGGAATCGTAAACGAAATAGCCCTGGGTGTAGTAGTCGGTATTTTCCGCGATGATCTTGATGGAGTTCTTGTTCGCCCCCACCGTACCGTCGGAGCCGAACCCGAAGAACAGGGCGCGGCGCACATTCGGTCCTTCGCACATAAAGGAATCGTCTACGTCGAGCGACAGGCCTGTGACATCGTCGATGATGCCCACCGTAAACGCCGGTTTGGGTTTGTCCTTTTTTAACTCGTCAAACGCAGCCTTGGCCTGGGCGGCGGTGAAATCCTTGGATGAGAGGCCATAGCGCCCACCGATAACCTTAATCATGCGATCCGCACGATTGAGCGCTGCGACCACATCCAGATATAAAGGCTCGCCCAACGCACCGACCTCTTTGCAGCGATCCAGAACTGCCACCGCCTTCACGGTTTCGGGTAGCGCGCGAGTGAACCGCATCCAATCGAACGGGCGGAACAGGCGCACCAGAATAACGCCAAGCTTTTCACCGTGGGCATTCAAGAAGTCTGCGGTCTCGCAAACCGTTTCCCCGCCCGAACCCATGATCACGATGACGCGCTCAGCATCCGGCGCACCAAAGTAGTCAAATACGCCGTATTGGCGGCCCGTCAGTTTGGCAAATTTATTGAAGGCCTCTTCCAGAATACCCGGAACGGCATCATGGTAAAGATTGCGCGCCTCCTGCATCTGAAAGAACGTGTCCGGATTCTGACTGGATCCGCGTAAGACCGGATGGTCGGGATTAAGCCCGTTTTGCCGGTGCGCCTCCACTCCACCCGAGCCGACCATAGCGCGCAGGTCATCATCGCCGAGCACTGCAATTTTCGACACCTCGTGCGAGGTGCGAAAACCGTCGAAAAAATGCATGATCGGCACACGCGAACTCAAGGTCACCGCCTGGCCGATACACGCGAAGTCCTGCGCTTCCTGCACCGTGGTGCTGCTCAACATGGCTATACCCGTCTGACGGCACGCCATCACGTCGGAATGATCGCCGAAGATGCTCAGCGCATGCGTCGCAATAGTGCGCGCCGCAACGTGCATGCAAAACGGCAACAACTCGCCCGCGATCTTGTAGAGATTGGGGATCATGAGCAACAAGCCCTGGGACGAGGTAAACGTTGTCGCCAACGCGCCCGACTGCAACGCGCCGTGTACCGCACCTGCTGCACCCGCCTCGGATTGCATTTCCACCACATGAGGCACGTTACCCCAGATGTTCTTACGCCCGGCCGCCGACCAGGCATCCGATAGCTCGCCCATGACGGAGGACGGCGTGATAGGGTAGATGGCGATGACTTCGTTCAACCGGTGCGCGACAGAAGCGACGGCTTCGTTGCCGTCAACGGCGATCATAGGCGTGTTCGATGGAGATTTTGGTGCAGCAGGCTTCATAAAAACTATCCAGGATTATTTTCCAGAGTGTTCAATAACACACCGTAAAGAGGGGTCGAGCGTTGGGGTCTTGACACCCGGGTATCGTCACGGCAGATTAGCAGATTATATAGAATGCATTAATAATGCGTCTAAATAAAAGCCCGAACTGATAAATTAGGCTTTCCTGATATGGACCAGGCATAATACTCCGCCCGGGGACCGGGCGAAACCCCATCAGCACTGCCTACAATGGAATAGATACCACATGCAAATCCTGGCCGGTGATATTGCACGCTTTGCCTGGCGCGCGCTGAAAGGCTATCCCGCGCGCACTCTGCTGATGCTGCTGGCGATGGCCATTGGCGTGGCGGCGGTGATTATGCTCACGGCGCTGGGGGAAGGTGCTCGCCGTTATGTCACCGATAAGTTTTCCTCGCTGGGCACCAACCTGATTATCGTTCTGCCCGGTTATTCAGAAACCACCGGCCTCAACCCCACCACGCTGATGGGGGAAACGCCGCGCGCGCTCACCCTTAACGATGCCTTAGCCCTGCTACGCTCACAGCGAGTGCGGCGCATTGCGCCGATCAATATCGGCTCGGTCAATGCCCGCTACAAGGGGCGCAGTCGCGAAGCCGTAATCATTGGCAGTAATCATGAACTGCTCGCCCTGCGTCACTGGCAAATAGCGCAGGGACAGTTTCTGCCACAGACCGATCTGGACCGCGCCACCTCAGTCTGCATCATTGGCAAAAAAATTCGTGAAGAACTGTTCGGCCCGGGACGAGTGCTCGGTGAATGGCTGCGTCTCGGCGATCGCCGTTTCCGGGTCATCGGCGTACTGGCCTCCGAAGGACGTTCCATTGGCGTCGATGTACAGAACACCATCATTGTCCCGGTCGCCTCAGCCCAGCAACTGTTCAATACGGACTCGTTGTTTCGCATCCTGATCGAGGCCCGAAACCGAACCGATATTGAACCGGTCAAGCAGTTTGTCATCGACACCCTCAAAGCCCGCCATCAGGGTAAACGGGACGTGACCGTCATCACTCAGGATGCGGTGCTGGCCACCTTCGATCGTATCCTCAGCGCACTCACCTATGCTGTGGGCGGCATCGCCGCCATCAGCCTGGCCGTGGCCGGGATCCTGATCATGAACGTCATGCTGGTCGCCGTCTCCCAGCGCACCGCCGAAATCGGTCTGCTCAAGGCGCTGGGGGCCGCTCCCCGGCAAATCATTCTCCTGATTCTCTCTGAAGCCATTCTGCTCTCAGCCCTGGGGGCGGGGGCCGGACTGCTGCTGGGCGGACTGGGCAATGCCGCTCTTCGCTATGCCTTTCCCAGCCTGCCCGCCTATGCCCCGACCTGGGCGATCATCGGCTCGGTGGCCGTGGCGTTGGGCGCCGGGCTGCTGTTTTCACTGCTGCCCGCCCGCCGCGCCGCCCGGCTGGATCCGGTAATGGCCCTATCGGGCCGCTAAACCAAGTGTCCCGCATACCCGACCCCTTTGACATGCAGGAACTTAAATTACCGTTCGTCCTGAGCGAAGGGCAAATAGACTAAACAAAGGGTGTTATATTTCACCTTCATGGTTCGACAAACTCACCACGAACGTGGAATATAACCGCTGCTCTGATATTCAGAACTTTTATTTAAACTATGCTCAGCCGCGACTATTTTAACCTCACCCGCCGCTCTCTCGGCGACCATCGTTTGCGCAGTTTTCTCACTGCCCTGGGCATCGGCGTCGGCATTGCCGCCGTAGTGCTGCTGACCTCGATCGGCGAAGGCATTCACCGTTTTGTACTGGCCGAATTTACCCAGTTTGGCACCAATCTGGTGGCCATTAATCCCGGCCGCGCCACCACCAGCGGCGCCAGCATGGGGATGTTTGGCAGTGAGCGGCCCTTGAGTATCGAGGATGCCGGCGCGCTAGCGCGCCTGCCCTATGCCCGCGCCGTGGTGCCCTTTGTGCAGGGCAACGCCGAGGTGCAAGCTGGCAATCGGCGACGGCGCGCCTCGGTCTATGGCGTGGGTCCGGCCATGCCCGAAGCGTTCAGTATGACGGTTAAATCCGGACGCTTTCTGCCGCCCGACGATCCCACCGCGCCGCGCGCCTTAGCCGTGCTGGGCAGCAAGCTGCGCAAGGAATTGTTCGCCGATCTGAATCCCCTGGGACAGCGCATTACCATCGGCGGCAGCCGTTATCGCGTGATTGGCGTAATGGAATCCAAGGGCACGGTGCTGGGCTTTGATCTGGATGATACGGTTTATATTCCCGCCGCCCGCAGTATGGCTTTGTTCAACCGTGACAGCCTGTTCGAAATCGATGTCCTGTATGCGGAAAATACGCCCGTCGATAAGGTGGTGAAGGGCATCCGGCGCACACTGAAAGCCCGCCATGGTACGGATGATGTGACTATCACCACTCAGCAGCAGATGTTGGAGGTGCTCGGCTCGGTACTCAACGTGCTGACCTTCGCGGTTGCCGCTATCGGTGGCATCTCCCTGCTCGTCGGGGCGATTGGCATCATCACCATCATGACCATTGCGGTCAACGAGCGCACCCGTGAAATCGGCCTTCTGCGCGCGCTGGGTGCCCGCCGCCGGCAAATACTCGGCCTGTTTCTGGGCGAGGCTGCCATTCTCGCCGCCATCGGTGGCTTCAGCGGGCTGGTCTTCGGACTGGGTGCGGCCCGGTTGCTGAACCTGCTCCTGCCCGCCCTCCCGGTACACACCCCCTGGCTCTATGTACTGCTGGCGGAAATCAGCGCCATCCTCATCGGCCTGATCGCCGGCGTCCTGCCCGCCCGCCGCGCCGCTCGCCTGGATCCGGTCGAAGCCCTGCACGCTGAGTAATAGCCGGTTTACGCCCAGGGGAAAACTTCAATTTCAGCCAGTAGACGCTCAATCATGCCTTCGGCCTGTGCCGCATAGCCACCGCCCCCCACGCGCGAACGGTAGACCATCTGGAACAAACCAATATTCAAAGGGGGATCGTTTTCATTTATGTTCAATTAAATATCGTTATAGGTTTTATGATATTCAATTGAATATAAATTCTTGATAAATTATATGATATTTATTAAGGTATCATATAATTCATATGATATTTAATTGGACATCGATTTATGACATACTCAATTCAACCTCTTATAGCTGCTTTAAAGCGTGCACGTGAGAAAAAAGGACTTAGCCAGCGCGCTTTTGCCAAGAGTATCGGTGTGCCTCAAAGTCGCCTGTCCAGGATAGAAAGCGGGACGGTTGATTTACGCACCTCTAACTTGCTCAGCATTGCGCGCGCGCTGGACCTGGAGGTTATGCTCGTTCCGCGCCAGTATGTCCCCGTGGTGAGAAGCCTGGCCAGGAAAATGGGTCAATCCAGCGCAGACGATGAAGCGCAGCGCCCCCTTTATCAATTGGATGGCGAGGACAACGATGCCTGATGTCACTGCTCTCAATGTTCTGTTGCATAACCAGGTCATTGGCACTTTAACATTGCTTTCTGGCGGGCGGATTTTATTTGATTTTTCGCAAAACTATATTGATAACCCTGACCGGCCGACATTAAGCCTCTCTTTTAAAGATCAAGTCGGTGAGTTGATGACCGATATTCGGCCTACGAAAACGCGACTTCCTCCATTTTTCTCTAACCTTCTCCCGGAAGGTTCGATGCGCGATTACCTGGCAAAGCGCGCAGGTGTAAACGCCAATCGCGAGTTTTTCCTTCTCTGGGTGCTGGGCCGCGATCTGCCAGGCGGAATTACCGTCGAGCCGGCAGGGGATGGGGCCTGGCCACCGCACGGACATGAGGATAATGAGGCGGATCAGGATGACACAGAAAAGCCCCTCCGCTTTTCGTTAGCCGGTGTTCAGCTTAAGTTTTCAGCAGTAATGGAAACAACTGGCGGCCTTACCATCCCCGCCGAAGGTGTCGGTGGCTCGTGGATCGTTAAGCTCCCCTCCATGAAATTCGAGGACGTGCCGGAAAACGAATTCGCAATGATGACACTGGCCCGTATGATAGGAATGGACGTGCCGGATGTTGAGTTGGTGGAGGTGGGCGCTATTGCAGACTTGCCGGAAGGGATCGGGCGACTGAAAGGCGCTGCGCTGGCCATCAAGCGGTTTGACAGGACGAATGATGGTGGGATGATCCATATGGAAGACTTCGCACAGGTCTTCAGGATTTACCCGGAAAGGAAGTATGGACGCGCAAGTTATCGAAATATCGCCGAAGTCATATGGGCGGAGAATGGGAAGGAAGGGATAAAAGAATTTATCCGCCGGTTGATTTTTAGTGCGCTTATCGGGAATGCCGACATGCACCTGAAAAACTGGAGCTTGATCTATCCGGATCGGCGTCAGGCGGTGCTATCGCCCGGATATGACTTTGTCTCCACCATTGCCTGGATCGATGATGAAAAAATGGCGCTGAGCTTCCTTAAGTCAAAAAGCATGTTTGATTTATCTATTGATGCGCTCAAACGTTTCGCCGCTAAAGCACGCTTGCCTGAGAATCTGGTTGTGCATGCTGGGACAGAAACAGTTCACAGATTTATGGATGTTTGGGTAAAGGAAAAAGGTAATCTTCCACTTTCCGCGCATATGACCGAAGTGATTGAAGAGCATATGCGGAAAATTGAGATTGTAAGGGAAAGTGCACGCGCTTAATTTAAAATGGTAGGCAGGGGCATTTGGGGTCGACCTACGCAACCATCTGATAATAATATTTTTTATCCTGGTTTAACCCTGTCTTAGTCGCTTAAGCCGCGCTTTTCATCCCCAAAATGCACCCTGTAAGCTGCTACTGGCTTTTTTAATGTATAAGCTTCTATACAACGGTGTTTTTGTCCTTAAAAAGGGCTGTTTAAGCTAATGTAGGGCCGGTATTTTTAAATGTTTTATGTTTCTATTCAAATAATTGTATAGGTCCGACCCAATTTTCCGGAAATAAGTGATGTTGTCGCTTGATCCATGGTGTTTCTTTCTCCAGAAATCTATCAGTTTCTTTATACATAACAGCCAAGCTCACCTGACGCTTTTGATCGCACCGAAAAAGCGGTCAGGTGGGGTGCCTGGCTATGCGTGACTCTCTTGCTTTAAGCCATTTCTTAAATGACTGCTGACTCTCTCCAGAAGACTTTCCAGCTAACAAGCCCTCTACACTGATATCTTCATCGATATCTTCCCAGTGAATGCCATGCCCACCCCCAATAAGTTTCCAATTTTCTCTTTCCTTTTGTTCCGCATGCGATAAGCGCGGATACCAAGCTGTTGGAACCGATATAGTCCTGCCATCACTTAGATCAACACTTAAGGTATCGTCTGTTACTGTTACGTTCTCAGCACCCGGAATTTCGAGCTCAATTGCTAAAGTAGTCATTCCAAGCCTCCATCATAATTTCTCGCTTGCTTTCAATAATCTTAAGGATTTTTGATATCTCAGACCGACTAAAACCGCCGCTGCTGTATAGCCGTATTGGATCAAGCCACACCTTTGCAATTTTATCATCTCTTTACTATGTGCATGTGAAACGGTTCCTCCCTATCACCAGAATAAAAGAAAAAACGGTAAGGTCCATCTCGCAGTATTGTGGGCATTTGCCTATTTCACCTGTTCACTTGATTATCACGCGTAACGTCAAGCGGCCAGCTACTCTTTTTCATGCGCCGGGAGATACTCCGATTTCAGCCAGCAGACGCTCAATCATGCCTTCGGCCTGTGCCGCATAGCCACCGCCAAAAAGATTGAAGTGATTGAGGATGTGGTAAAGATTGTACAGCGTCTTGCGCACAGCATAGCCGCTGTCCAGCGGCCAGGCTTCTTCATAAGCCGCATAAAAGGCGGCAGAGAAGCCGCCGAACAATTCGCTCATAGCCAGATCCGTTTCCCGATCGCCATAATACACGGCCGGGTCGAAAATCACCGCCTCCCCCTGCCGGGTAAAAGCATAGTTCCCTGACCACAGATCGCCGTGCAGCACAGAAGCCACCGGCTGATAATGACTGAAGAGGGAATCAAAACTGCCCAGCAGCTTTTCCCCCTTATCGATCAGGCTACGAGCGGCGCCATTTTTAGCCGCCAGTTGTAATTGAAACCCCAGCCGCTGTTCACGCCAGAACGCAATCCAGCCGCTGGCCGGTGTATTAATCTGTGTGGTGGAACCAATAGTATTGTCACGACACCAGCCAAACTGTTGCTGTGTATGCCGATGCATCTGTGCCAACTGGCGGCCGAAAACGGCCATCGAGCCTGTACCGCCCAGAGACAGATCTTCCAGTACTAAAAAAGCCCGGCCGCAGACCGCACCACTGCATACCAGCGCGGGAACCTTAATCGCATCAGCCCGCGCGAGTTCCTGCAGACTCTCGGCTTCCGCTTCAAACATAGGCAATAACTCCGCCTGATTGAGCTTGACAAAATAGTGCTTACCTCCGCGTCCTTTCAATCGGGATGCCTGATTGATACAACCTCCCGCCACGGCCTGCTGCGTTTCCAGTTCGAAGCGCTCAGCACTGGCTGCCGAAATCCGTACTGCGATGTGTTGCCATAAATCCATACCTATATCTACCTCAAAAATAAATGACTCAATGCCGGAACTAATAACGCGCAGCTGCTATTTTTATACTATACGCTCGCTAATAATTAATCCTCTCATGCCGGAACTGAATGAACTGAACATCCTACAGCAGCTTGCCTCGGCTCTGGCCCTGGGTCTGCTGATCGGCCTGGAACGCGGCTGGCACACACGCAAACAAGCTGAGGGTGAACGCGTCGCCGGACTACGCACCTACGGCCTGATCAGTCTGCTCGGGGGGATCTGGGCGCTACTCGCCCAGCAAATCGGTATGCTCCTAATCGGCTTCGGTTTTATCGGCCTGGTACTGGTCGCCATCGCGGCATATTACCAACGTATCCGGGAACAGGATGACATCGGTATTACCAGCATCATCGCCATTCTGCTGACCTTCCTGCTCGGTGTGCTGTGTACCCTCGGGCAGGCTCGCATCGCCGCCCCCACGGCTGTCGTCATCACCCTGCTGTTAAGCGTTAAACCCGTAGTACACCATTTTCTGCGCCATCTGGAACGCATCGAGTTATACGCGGTACTGAAGATGCTGCTGATTTCCGTGGTCATCCTGCCAGTGCTGCCCAACCGCACGTTTGACCCCTGGAATGCGCTTAATCCTTATCAGATCTGGTGGATGGTGGTGCTGATCGCCGCCATCTCCTTTGTCGGTTACTTTGCCGTGAAAATCACCGGCGCCCGACAGGGCATGCTGATCACCGGCATCTTTGGCGGACTGGCATCCTCCACCGCTGTCACTTTGCACCTCTCACGCCTGACCCATAAACATCCCGGTTATACCAATGCCACGGCGGCCGGCATTCTGGCCGCCTGCGCCACCATGTTTCCGCGCATGCTGGTGATTACCTTTATTTTCAACCCGCTGCTCGGCCGTCGGCTTCTTCTGCCCGTATTATTGAGCGCTGCCTTGATTTATCTGCTGGCCTTTGTCTTCTGGCGTCACTCGAAAACCGATGAACCCGAATCCAGTCATCCGCGCCTGCGCAACCCTTTTCATATTGCCAGCGCCCTGCAATTCGGCCTGCTGCTGGCCATGATCATGCTGTTATCCCGTATAATGGTGCATTATTTCGGTGCTTCCGGAATCTATCTGCTGGCTGGCGCCTCCGGCATCGCCGACGTTGACGCCATCACGCTCTCGCTCACGCATATGAGCCTGCAACAACTGCCACTGGACACCGCTGCATACGCCATTCTGCTCGCAGCTGTGGTCAATAGCATCATCAAAACCGGCATCGCGTTTTTTGCCGGTCAGGCAGCGCTGGGCCGGCGCATTACGGTCGGGCTGCTGGCGCCTCTGGCCATCGCCTTGCTGATTCTCTGAATTAATCCAAGGACCAGAGTAAGCTGGAAGCATTCGGTTAATCGAAATCATTGAGCAGAAGGCGTTAACGGGACAGCAGTGATATTTATTTTAAGGATTAAGAGATAAACTTTAATGCGCCATTCCGGGCACGTTTTGACCCCCCAGGAAGTGCTGATTTGCAGCGATTAGCACAGAAAAAGCATGAATGACAAGCCTGTTTCTGAATTTTTTCTATTGTTATGCACAGCACTCGCAGGAACAACAACTTAGCTGTCAAAAAACGGCGAAACTCTAACAAAACAATGTAAGTTGTTGTTAATTGTATTATTTAACTTGCGCACAAAAACTGTCCACTTTAACAATAGTGTAATAATCATCAGGTCTTGAGAGGTTTTACCCCACCTCATCCACAGAGTTATCCACAGCTTCTGTGGATAAGGCAGGAAATCAAGACCAGACAAAGACTTAAGGTATTTATTCCAGAATGATTCGACAAAACTGCGCTAAATTAACCTTTTATCCTCTATTTTAATCCGGAATTTCGCCCCTTGAGTAAATTTGATTCTGAGCTGGTTCTGCGCATGGCCATTCCCGGCCCGTTGCGACGTATTTTTGATTACCTGCCCCCTTCCGGTTGCACATCGGCACAGCTGCAACCCGGTCTGCGCCTGCGCGTACCGTTCGGTCGGCGAGTCCTGGTAGGCGTGCTGCTGGAGGTGGCCGATCACAGTGAACTGGCGCCGCAAAAACTGCGCCGGGCCGAGGCGCTGCTGGACAGTCGGCCCATTCTGCCGCAAGAGCTACTGGCGCTGATGCGCTGGGCCAGCCGTTATTACCAGCATTCCATTGGCGAGGTGATCCTCGGCAGCCTGCCCACCCTGCTACGCCAGGGACAGGCCGCCCAGGCAAAAACAGAATCCTGCTGGCAGTTGAGTCCGGCAGGCTGGAAAACGGATCCTGGCGACCTCAAAGGAGCACCGAAACAGGCTGCCCTGCTACGGATCCTGCAACAACATCCCGCCGGGCTGGATGCCCCGTCACTGAACCGGGAACAACAAAACTGGCGCCCAAGCGTGGCCCGTCTACAACAAAAAGGCTGGGTCACAACACATGAACGTGAGTGTGCCCTCACTCTGCCTGTCGAAACCGACTCCTCAAAAACAGGCGCACCGACACTCAACCGGCACCAGCAGGCGGCGCTGGACACCATCAGCACCCAGCTGGATCGCTACCAGTGTTATTTACTGAACGGCGTCACTGGCAGCGGCAAAACCGAGGTTTATCTGCAACTGATCCAGAAAATCCTGGCCGCGGGCCGGCAGGTGCTGGTGCTGGCGCCCGAGATCGGCCTCACCCCTCAGCTGATCCAGCGTTTCCGTGAACGCCTGGGCCAGCAGCGCAACGGACAAGTTGCGCTGCTGCACTCGGGGCTGTCCGATCGGGCGCGTCTGGACAACTGGCTGGCCTGCGCCGCCGGCCGGGCGGGCGTACTGATTGGCACCCGTTCAGCCTTATTCACGCCGCTGCCGAATCTCGGCCTGATCATTCTCGATGAGGAACATGATCTGTCCTTCAAGCAACAGGACGGCTTCCGCTACAATGCCCGCGACCTGGCCATCGTACGGGCCAGGAAAGCGGGCATTCCTATTATCCTGGGCTCCGCCACCCCCTCACTGGAAAGCCTGCATAACGTCGCCCAGCAGCGCTCACAAATGCTGCTACTGCCCGAGCGGGCCGGCAACGCACAACGGCCACAGTTACGCTTGCTCGACATTCGCCATCAGAAACTCGAACAGGGACTCAGCGCCCAGCTCCTGAGCCGCGTCCACCAGCATCTGGATGACGAGGGCCAGGTGCTGTTATTTATCAACCGCCGGGGTTATGCGCCGGTACTCATGTGCCACGACTGCGGCTGGCACGCCCGCTGCCTGCGCTGTGACGCGCACATGACCGTGCATCATGGACAACAGCAGCTGCGCTGCCATCATTGCGGTTCACAGCGCCCCGTCAACCGGGGCTGCCCGGACTGCAACAGCGGCAACCTGCATTTCATGGGCGCCGGGACCGAGCGCGTGGAAGATACTCTGGCCTCCCATTTCCCCGCTACCCGGATCCTGCGTATCGATCGCGACAGCACCCGTCGCAAGGGCAGCCTCGACAGCATGCTGACGGAGATCCAGCATGGCGCTCCGGTGATTCTGGTCGGCACCCAGATGCTGGCCAAGGGCCATCATTTCCCCAATGTCACCCTGGTCGGCATGCTCGACGCCGACTACGGCCTGTTCAGTGCAGACTTCCGCGCCAGTGAACGTATGGGGCAACTGCTTTTGCAGGTAGCCGGGCGTGCGGGACGCGCTGAACGCCCCGGCGAAGTCCTGATCCAGACCCACCAGCCGGATAACCCCCTGCTGCATTTTCTGCTGCGTCACGACTACCCCAGCTTTGCCCGGACCTTACTGAAGGAACGCGCCGAGGCGCAACTGCCCCCCTACAGCCATCTCGCCCTGTTGCGCGCCGAAAGCCCCCGGACCGAGGCCGCCATGCAATTTTTACAGGAGGCGAAACAGCAGGCCGCCCTCATCCAGCCGCAACTGCTGGCTTTTGGCCCCCTGCCCGCCCCCATGGAACGCCGCGCCGGACGTTTTCGCGCCCAGCTCCTGTTCCAGCATCATCAGCGGGGGGAATTACAACAGTGGCTGGCGCGGCTGATGCCGCAACTGGAAAATATGAAAAGCGCACGCAAGGTACGCTGGTCGATCGACGTGGATCCGATGGAAATGTATTAATCGTTGCATAAGTATTGGCGTGTATTTTATCCCCTCACCCCCACCCTCTCCCGGAGGGAGAGGGGGCTATGATGCAAATACTTATGCAGCGATTAATATTAGGAGCCTGTTCTCTATTCTCGAACAGGCTCATAGCCGTGGCTTTCACACTTCAGCATCAGTTACACTCCAGCCTGGTGAACAGGGCTGGAGATGGACATGTCAGAGACACGACCCGACAGGCAAAAACAATCCCTGATCTTGCTGCTGCTGGCGCTTGCCGCGCTGGTGGTCATCATTGCCGGCATGCGCGCGATAACACCGATTCTGGTACCCTTTCTGCTGTCGGTTTTTATCGCCGTGGCCTGCCATTCGCCCATGGCCTGGCTGACTCAGCGCAAAGTGCCGCCTGCGTTTGCGGTACTCATCGTGATCACCGGTCTGGTTATCGCCTTCTTTCTCACCGCCCTGTTCGTCGGCAGCTCACTCAGTGACTTCAGCCGCTCCCTGCCCCAGTATCAGAACCGGCTGCATGGGCTGACCCTGACCCTGATGAATACCATGCAGAAACTGGGCATGGATACCTCAAGCCTGAACCTCGAAAATATTATCAATCCGGCCGCAGCCATGCATCTGGTGCAGACTCTGCTGGGTGGACTGGGTCAAGTGCTGAGCAATACCTTTTTGATCCTCCTGACCGTGGTCTTCATTTTGCTGGAAAGCTCCAGCTTCGCCGCCAAACTGCACGCGATGGCCGGTGATACCGAAAAATCCATGGCCCGCTTCAGGCGCTTTATCATCGGCGTCAATCACTACATCGCCATCAAGTCGCTGGTCAGTCTGCTCACCGCCATCATCGTCACCCTCGCCCTGATGATCATTGGTGTGGATTATCCCGTACTCTGGGGCTTTCTCGCCTTTTTGCTCAATTTCATCCCCAACATTGGCTCAATTATCGCGGCGGTGCCGGCCATTCTGCTGGCCCTGATCCAGTTGGGTATGGGAGCCGCTGGCGCTACCGCCCTGGTCTATCTGCTGGTGAATTTCATCATCGGCAACTTCATCGAGCCGCGTCTGCTCGGACGTGGCATCGGTCTCTCCACCCTGGTGGTGTTCCTGTCCCTGATCTTCTGGGGCTGGCTGCTGGGACCGGTAGGGATGCTGCTGTCCGTGCCCCTGACCATGAGCCTGAAAATTGCCCTGGAAGATAATGAACAAAGTCGCTGGCTGGCTATCTGGTTGGGAGAGTCTCCGCGAGGTTAGTGGCTACCCGCGCAGTCTGAATGCGCGGGCAGAAAACCATCCCCCCCGGACAGGCTTTTGTAGTAACATCCCGTTCCGTATTCCATTCATGTTCCAGTCCCTGACAACAAACAAAGACGCACCATTGAAACAGCAAATCAGGACATTGCTCCAGCAAGCGCTGGATAGCCTTAAACAGTCTGGCGCACTACCCGGCGATGCCAGCCCGACTATTCAGATTGAACGCAGCCGCGATCCCGCTCATGGTGACTTTGCCAGCAACCTGGCCATGATGCTGGCCAAAACGGCGCACAGAAAACCGCGTGATATTGCTGAAGATCTGATGGCTGCGCTGCCGGCCTCCGAGCATGTTGTCAAAGTCGAGATTGCCGGACCGGGCTTTATCAATTTCCACCTGAGCCAGCGGGCTTTTCAGGCCGTGGTGCCCAGCATTCTTGAGGCTGGGGAGCACTATGGGCGCAGCCGGTTGGGCGCGGGTAAACGGGTACAGGTAGAGTTTGTTTCCGCCAACCCAACCGGCCCCCTGCATGTTGGTCACGGTCGTGGCGCCGCCTACGGCGCCACCGTGGCCGATCTGCTGGCGGCCATGGGTTTCGAGGTTCACCGCGAATATTACGTTAACGATGCCGGGCGGCAAATGGACATTCTCGCCGCCAGCGTCTGGCTGCGCTATCTGGAACTGGCGGGAGAAGACCTGCCCTTCCCGGTTAATGGCTACAAGGGTGACTATGTCTGGGATGTCGCCGCCAAGCTGCACCGCGAAAATGGTGACCGCCTGCGCCATGCCTGGAGCAAGATTGCCTCGTCGTTGCCTGCCGATGAAACAGACGGTGGCGACAAGGAAAAATATATCGATGCCGTTATCACTCAGGCTAAAACCCTGCTTGGCGCGAAAGACTACCGCTTCGTCTTCGACACCGGGCTTGATTACATTCTCGCGGACATTCGTGATGATCTGGCACACTTCAATGTCAATTATGAGCAATGGTTCTCTGAACGTTCCCTGACAGAGAGCGGCGCAGTCGAGCGCGCCATCGAACGTCTGGAGAAAAGCGGTCACGTCTATGAGAAAGAGGGCGCAAAATGGTTTCGCTCCTCTGACTTCGGCGATGAGAAGGATCGGGTGCTGGTGCGCGACAACGGCCAGAGCACCTATTTTGCCTCGGACATCGCCTATCACATGGACAAGCTGGAGCGTGGCTTCGAGCAGGTGATCGATATCTGGGGCGCCGATCACCACGGCTATGTGCCGCGAGTCAAAGCCGCCATGCAGGCGCTGGGCGATGATCCTGATAAACTGGACGTACTATTGGTGCAGTTCGCCGTGCTCTACCGCGGCGGTGAAAAAATGCAAATGTCCACCCGCTCCGGTCAGTTTGTCACCCTGCGCCAGTTACGCAAGGAAATCGGCAGTGACGCGGCGCGCTTTTTCTACGTCATGCGCAAGTGTGAACAGCATATGGATTTCGATCTGGATTTGGCCAAATCCCGCTCCAACGACAACCCGCTGTATTATATACAGTACGCACATGCACGGATCTGTAGCGTATTTCGTCAGCGTGAAGAAAAGAAGCTGTCCTATGATCAAGCAGCCGGACTGCAACAACTGGCCAGGCTCACCGAAAAACACGAGCAGGCCCTGCTCTCAAGTTTGAGCCGTTACCCGGAGGTGCTGGAAGCCGCCGCGCTGAATCACGAACCGCACCAGCTCGCCCATTATCTGCGTGAACTGGCCAACGACTATCACACCTACTACAACGCCCACCCGTTCCTGGTCGAGGATGCCGATCTGCGCCAGGCGCGTCTGGCCCTGATCCAGTCCGTAAAACAGGTGATCGCCAACGGCCTGGGACTGCTGGGTGTATCGGCGCCTGAGAGTATGTGAGATCTGAGTCCTTAACAGCATGCCCAAAGATTACGCCAAAACCCCAAAACCTGGAAAGGGCCATTCCCTGCCTGGCTGGCTGTGGATGCTCGGCGGCCTCGGTATTGGCCTGTTCATCGCCCTGCTGGTTTATATCAACAACCATACCGATGCGGCTCATAAAACGGATCTTTCCGCCAGTCTGAACAAAATATTTGATGAAGGTGTAAAAGCTACCCGGAAGGCCAGTGCGAAAACCAAAGCCAAGGTGGCGCAAGCCATTAAGGAAACCCGACCGAAATTTGACTTCTACACCATCCTGCCCGAGTTGGAGGTCGCCATCCCCGAAGAGGAGCTGATTCAGAAAGCACGGTCGAACAAAAAAACGCACCACAGAGAAAATACCAACCGCTATATTCTGCAGGCCGGTTCCTTTCGTAACCCGGCCCAGGCTGATCGCCTGAAAGCACAACTGGCCATGCAAGGCATCGTCGCCAATATTCAGCCGGTAAAAATCAACGACCACGATACCTGGTATCGCGTTCGTATCGGTCCCCTGCATGATATCGCCACACTCAACCGTACCCGCAGGCGCCTGCAGAAAAACCATATTGCGTCAATGGTGGTCAAGGAAAAAAATAACCTCAGCCATACGCCTGACTGATCGTCCCCAAAGCTTCGGCCAGGAACTCCCTCTGCTTCAGCAGGAGACGTATTAATCGTTGCATAAGTATTCGCATGCATTTTATCCCCTCACCCCAACCCTCTCCCAGAGGGAGAGGGGGCTATGATGCAAA
>ENA-ORDP01000740-ORDP01000740.1-marine-sediment-metagenome-genome-assembly--contig:-NODE-740-length-19821-cov-7.854852_pt1 | contig 19821 bp, 16 predicted proteins | sample MGYA00248627_ERZ508539 | MGnify/ENA primary metagenome ERZ508539 (study PRJEB26208, sample SAMN05571518) | marine sediment metagenome | biome: deep sea; feature: Hydrothermal vent; material... | reverse complement strand
TAATTAAAAAATATAATGTTATTGCCGCTTTTTTTAAAAAAGAAAAATCTATGGGGTTTAGGTTTTATCTCACCAAAGCTATAACCTTTTAAAATTGGACGAATTTTAGGTGACTTAAAATTAGGTACTGTTGCCATTTTACTTATTAAATCTTTTATATCATCTTTAGTATTATCATCAAGATTTGTAAAATTTTCAATCACACGAGATTTATTATTTTCAACAACAATAAAAATATTGTTTATAATTTTACCGTAATGGATAGATATTGATAACTTATTAAAAACAATTTTAGAATTGTCCATTTTTTATAGCCTAATGTTAAACTATAGCTTAACAAAAGTCAAGCTTATTTATATGAACTTATTTCCAACTTAAAAATAGCATCAATAAACTATTATATCCTAATTCACTACTAAAATTTATAACGAAGTGAGAATAAGTTAGCGCTGCCAAGTCCGAGCTGAAAAGGGACATAAGCGAAATCAAAAGTTAGGCTATGCCAATAAAGACCAAAGCCGTAAGTAAAACTGCGTGAATCATAACCACTTTGATACCCTAACCTTACTGCAATCAACTTTTTATATACAGCCTCGCCTCCAAAGTTTAAATGTGTATTATCTGTTTTTGTAAATCTTTGAATTTCTCCACCGACTGTAAAACTTAATTCGTTATTCGGAATATTGTATAAATAACTTGCACCGGCAACTATTTCCGTTGGGACTACTGTTGTCTGTGTCTTCAGTGCGTCCATTGAACCGAGATTTCTAATTACAAAAGAAGCGGTTAAATTCGGGATTTGTGTCTTATAGTCAAGCCCAAAGTCCCAAGCATATCCTTTAGCTTCGTTTATAAAAAATTGTTCATACAGATATTTATAAGTTACACCGAATTTTATTCCATTATAGATTTCAAACCCGGTAGAGATATTCCCTGAGAAAAATTTAGCATCGAATTTTGCCTGTGCTGCTCCCGGTTTTGTCCGTACCTCAATATTGTTTACGGATGTTATATTTACACCAACACCGATTCTCATTCCTAATATTTTTGTTATTGCACCGATTACATCACTATTTACGTCCTGTATCCAATTGTTGTGCATTGCAATTAATTCTTTATCATCGGAATAGGCAAGCTTAGCAGGATTATAAAATTGAGCAGTAACTCCATTAGAGAACACAGTGCCCGCATTACCCATCGCGATATTTCTTGCACCAAATCCTATTTTTAAAAAAGCCAAACCGCTTTCACCGGCAGATTGTGCATAAACAGCAGTGGCGGATAGTAGCAATATTAGTAATATTTTTATAAAATATTTATTCATCAGCTTATTATTGTTTAAATTCTTTTTTTTAATCTTAAAAAATCTTTTAAATTAAAAATTACATAAATCTTTTATTCAAAAATAGGTTAAAAATTAAAACCTTGCAGTTATTCCAACAATGTGCCTGTCTTTAGGTGAATATCTTTCTATCACATAAGCATAATCCACACTAAGTATAAAACTCCCTACTTTACGTATAAAGGAAATACCAAGCGATGGTCGAAAAGGAAAATCGGAATTTCTTAAATTGTACCGGTCAATACCCCCGCGTAGAGTAATGTTTTTTGTTAAATAATGTTCCGCACCAATTCTAAAAATGGTTGTCCCTGCATTGCTGCTTTCAAGTTCGGCAGCGATTAGAGTCTTAAACTTTTTACTTAAATAACTCACACCTATTTTTTTTAGCAAGGGAAATTTATTTTCAGTTTGACTCCCGGCAAGTTGAAGGACGGGGGTTGTGTCCCATTTATATTTACTATTTAGATCGGCGACCATAAAAGATAACGTCCATTGCTTATTTAATGAATAAATGCCACCTATATCAAAGCCGATTCCTGAAGAAGTTATATTTTTAAAAAGTTTGTAGTGATAAAATTTTATGGAAATACCGAGAGCTAATTTTTTTGAGAATTCTTTGGCAACAGACACAAAAAATTGATTTTCAGATGTTGAAAATTCGCCGGTATTATTTCCTTGATTATCTCTTCCGATAATATTGCCGACTCCGGCATTTATAATACCGAAGCTTATACCTGCTACTAAAGCATCCTCTTTCTTTTTGCTTAAGTCTTTTCTTTTTCTTGGAAGAGTAAAACGTTTTGTGAAATTCAAAAAATTTAATTTTCTGTCCAACGACAAAATAGCGTAAGAAGTTTGAAAAGAGTTGTCTTTCTGAAAGACAGACAAAGCAGGGTTGTAATAAGAAACAAGATTACCGTATTTAACAGAAGACATTGCATTGCCCATGCCTATTCCCCTCGCACCGAATCCCATTCTGCTGAAAGCACCAGGCTGGCTGCTGATACTACTGAACTCCGGCTGCGCTGCAAGTGTGGAGACAAAAATTAATATTAAGGTTATTATTTTTTTCAAATCGTCCTCTTATTGCACTACTAAAATTTTTCCGAATCGAACACTTCCGCCGGCATCAATTCTGTAAAAGTAAATGCCGTTCGGCACATAATTTCCATTTGCATCACGTCCGTCCCAATAATCAATAACACCGGTATTATCAGCACTGAGTGCCGGGTTTCCGCGAGTTACATTTTGTATTATTGTACTGACATAATTCATCCCGAAATCAAATATTCTTATTGTTACAGGGACACTTTTCCCTCCTGTTGAATATTTTATTTTAAGCGTCTCAACTCTCGGTGAAAAAGGATTGGGGAAGGCATAATTTTCATCGGTTGAGGTGAAAGGTAGAGTAACAAAAAACAACTTCCAGTTTCCTGTCCAGGTACTGCCTCCTTCGGTAAGTTTTACCAAACCACCGTTACTTCCCAGCCAAATATCATTATTCTGTGAAGTAGCAGAAAAGAATGTGTTTGTTTTTAAAGTTATATTCGTCTGCGAATCTTTAATAGTTGCGGGGGTAATCCACGTTGCACCAAGATTACTCGATCTGAAGGCGCCGTTATCGGAGACTGCAATAACGTCATCTCCTTTGAACCCAAAGTTGTGTGTTCTTTCACCGTTAAGAAAAGATGTCCAATTATCTCCCCCATCCTTTGATAAACTTACCGAGTAAAATTCTCCTGTTCCTTCAGCAACCCAAGTAGCTGCCCAAAGTGAATTATTGTTTTTATTAAAACCGAGAGCAACAACAAAATTACCGGATATCGGGTTTGCCTGGTTTTGATGATTAAATTTTCTCCAGCTTATTCCCCCGTCTGTAGATTTATTGATGCCGCCTGCAGTGCCGACATAAAGTGTAGAATCGTTAGTTGAAATTACTGAAAAAGCACTGTGATTTAAATTACCCTCGGAGCAAATCTTGCCTGCGGAGGGTGATAAACAAAAGCTTAATGTATCTGTAGGCGCTATTTCATCGAGATAATCCGGTGGGATAACAACACGTTCCCAGGTCGTTCCGTAATCCGTGCTTTTTCTTAACCCACCTGCCCACGATGTTATCCAAACAGTGCCCGGGGTAAATGCAATATCAAATGTTATATTATTCACGGCGATTGTTATAGGTAATGCTCGTAATATATTTACCCCATAATTAATTGTAGTATCATTTTGATTATCTACAGGTTGTGGAACGGATGTCCAAGATACCCCGTTATTAAGAGTATATTTTAATCCCGTACCAACATCAACAACTTCCCCCAATTTAGTTTCCTTGTGAGAGGTTGCGACCCAAACGACCCCGTTATTATAAGCAAGAGCAGTAATACCTTCTGTGCCGAATTCGGTAGTACCTAAAAAACTTTTCCAGCTTATTCCGTTATCAAAAGATACGCTCAAACCGTCTCCCGCAGCCCAAATTGTATCGCCGACAACAATTAAATCTGTAATTGCATTAGAGGCAATAACACCATCAGCTTTTGCTTTTGCCAACGATATTTTTTGTGTTAAATTAAAATTATCAGGAATTACCTGTGAATAAGTAATCCCTGTTAACATCATCAGTATAATTATATATTTAAATATTCTTATCATTTTACTTCAACATTTTGTGTAATTGTGTTGCTTGTATTTCCGGCTTTATCTATTGCGGTAAAATTAAACTTCCAGGTTCCTAATGTAACAGTATTGGGAAAAGTTAAAAAGTTAGTATATTTTCCGTCTCCGGCGGTGACATCACCGTTTGAAGCGGTGTTGCCGTCGTCAAGTAAGGGGAATTGAGATATGCCCCGACTGTTGGTTATCTTTGTTCCGTTAGGCATAAATAATTCATAATAAACTTTTTTTATGTCCTGCAAGCCATCCGGATCGTTTGCAATAATTGAAAAAGTAAATTTTACATTTGTCTGAACTGTATCAGGCAGTATTAAATTGCTGACTACAGGTGGCGCGTTTGATTTACCTGTATTGAATATAAAGTGCTGCGAAGCTACTCTTTTTGTCGTTCCGTCATTTAATGTAATTATATATTCAACGTTGTATGAGCCGTTTTCAAAATTGCTGCTGAATAAATATTTATTTGAATAAATCAAATCGCCCGCAGTTGTATCTCCATTTTTAGTAATGTTGCCGTTATCAAAAAGTTCAACAGGTTGATCGTTTATTAATTGATTGGACGGAGAAAAAATATTCATTGAAATGCCGTTCAAACCGTTTATTGAAGAAAATCGAATTGAAAAAGTAATGGAAGAATCGGCGGGATTAAAGATGACTAAATCAATTGCACGAACAGAAGCTACTTGAATATTATCGATTTGAGAATTAATTACAGTGTCAAATTTTTTTTCACACCCGGTAAATATTAAGAATAAAATTGAGAAAAACACTGTAATATATTTATAAATTTTTTTTATCATTTTATTTATGAGTCGAATCTAAAAAGGTTAATTATGAGAAAATCGGGTCAAAATTTTGAACAAAAACAAAACATAAATTTGTTAAACATACCTTTTTAGAGCAGACTCATTTATTTATGAATTATCCCCCAAAAGAAATTATAAAGGGAGTCGGCGAAAAAGACATAAGTAAAATAATAAAACTAACGTAACCCAACAACTTTCTTTTAAAATCTAATTCCGAATTATCCGGGATGGGCGGATGTTTTAATCTTATAAAAAAATATAAAATTAAAGCCCAAAACAACCAGCCTGACCAGCCGAATGTAACACTCAATCCCAAAACTCCTTCCACTATCCCCAATGTACCAAGTACAAATAATAATGCAAATGAGATTACTGCAATTTTAAAGTGCCGTTTATCTCCGAACATTGTATAGCTAATATGTCCCCCGTCTAATTGTCCAACGGGAATCATATTCATCGCTGTTACAAATAATCCGAACCAGCCAACAGACAAATAAGGGTAGTGATAAATCTCGCTCATCGGTGGGAAGAAATGTGTATTATCAACGAAAATAGATTTTAAAATAGAAAATAAAAAAGTATTTCCGAAAGCAAGTTCCAACTGTCCCTTTCCAAAATTATTTGCAAAATAATCCGGGTGAATGCTTAAAATATATTCTTTACCCGGTACGTGTGTAAAGCCCCAAAACAGTATTATTAAACTTGCGATAAAACCTGCAATAGGTCCGGCAACACCAACATCAAACATAGCCTTTTTAGTCTGTATCATCGATTTAATTCTAATAACGGCACCCATTGTACCAAAGTTTAGAAATCCGGCAATTGAGGGTAAAGGAATAAAATATGGAAGGGTCGTATCAATTTTGTGGTATTTTGCCGCAAAGTAATGACCGAATTCGTGACAAGCAAGAATAAACAGCATAGACAAGGAATACGGAAGTCCCTTCAAAAGAAATGATGCTTCGTAGGGTCCGGGAGTAGTTCTAATCCATTCTGCTCCTGCAACAGTTGTTGTAATAAAGGTTAAAAGAAATAGTCCGATGTGAAGCGGATAATTATTTCCTTTATTCTTTTTGTAGGTTTTTATTTCGTTTAATTCTTCTATTGTTTCTTTCAATTACAAATCCATATTAAAACCGAGAGTAAAATAATTTTCATTTATATTGAACAACTGACCATGAACGCTTTTCCCCGAATAATAAGATAAAGTAATGCTGAAGCCTTTTTCATCAAACTTACCAAACTTTATCCCGCCCATAATAATATTGTTACCTGTAAATTTATCAATTTTTGAAAGCTTAAAATCATACGCAATAAATGGCGTAAACACTTTTGACGGAAAAGAAGTAAAATAATTATCGAATCCAACCTGATAAATCCCCTTGCTTATATTAGCCGGTAAAGTATGGAATAAGTAAGTAACACCTGCGTACGCACGAAATCCGTTTACTCTGTAAAAAGGTATCAGTTCAAAAAATTCTCTGCTGTAAACAATAGGCACTCTACCGTTACGCCAGATGCCGCTTTGCCCGTTAAAGCTGCCGTCAACAAGGTGAGTGCTTATGTGTGCAAATCTGAATCTGAACCCGTATTCTTTTTCTTTTCTAATATATCTTTGGGCATAATTAACACCGAAATAAAAGTCGGTAGTTTCTACGGGAAATTTAAAATTATTTTCGCTCCTTAAACGCGTGTATGTAAAAAGGTCAACACCAAAGGAAATTATTTTGCCTTTATCGGTAATTCTTAAAACATCTGCGGATGTTCCGATATCCAATCTTATATTGCTTTTATCTAACAAATAGGAGAACCCGGCTTTGGGTTCCAAAAAATTTGCAGTAAAGGGTTGAATGTTCAATCCTTTGGGGAACCATTCTTTATTCGATTGTGAAAATGATTGGGTTAAAAAAACAATCAAGATTAGGAGTACTATTTTCCGCATTTATTTTAACCCGTTATAATGTCTTAATTTCTTTATTTTCTGCTTCACAAACTTATTATAACTGTACTTAAATTTCGAGGGCAAACTTGATATTGCATATAAATTTGTCGGGAACACAAAAGACGGTTCAAAGTAGCAATTAACGGTACAGCCCTTGCAAAAATCGAATCGACCTTCCATCTTCTTAAATTCCAATATCTTTTCTGAATTTCTAATTTCTTTTATAGGTCTGTCAATTTTTATTTTATCACTTCCAAAATGATAGCAAGGTAATATAATTTCGTTGTAAGGTGAAATAACTATAACCCTTGATACTGCTTTGCATTTCGGATTATTTATATCATTACCGCCGTCGCGTCTTAATTTCATAAACCCCTCGTTAAGATAGATATCCATCTTCCCCGAACAATATTCTTCAATATAATCGATTGCATTTTCCGAAAGCCCGGGATTACCGAAATAAGAAAACACCGGGTTTACAATTAAAATAAGACCAAGTTCTTTTGCCAATTGATGCATCCCGGGAAGTTTTTTGTACGTCTCGTTTGTCACCGTAAATAAAATATCAGGAAACTCACCCAGCGATTTTGCAATTTCAATGCTCTTAATTACAATGTTAAAACAATCGACTTTTCTTATTTTATTGTGTTCTTCCTCATCAGGCGAATCTAAAGAAAAATGGAGAAGGTCAACCTTGCCTGCAAGTTTCTCTGCAAATTTTGGATAGAGCAAACCGTTAGATGTCATGCTTGTCTGCATTTTATATTTTTGTGCATATTCTACCATCAAGTGAATATCTTTGTGAAGTAGAGGCTCGCCGCCGGTTAAATCCAAAAATCTTACACCGAGGTCTGCAAGTTGTTTAATATTATCTTTAAATGTCTCAAGGTCAGCAAAAGGTGTGTCGGCAAAATTTTTGTGCGCACCGAAATGACAGAATTCGCAATAAGCATTACAGCGATAAGTAACGTAATAGTTACAGAGAAGCAGCATTAAAATTCTCTCCCTTTCCAGATTACTTTTCTGTTAAAGGCTACTAAAAACGGGAGTGATAGAACATAGACAACAAAATATATTTCTGCAGTAAAAAAGTATTTCATATTTTTTTCAATACCGAGTCTTTTGTGAATCGGGTATAAAACAAAAAAATCGATCGCTATCTTAAATATCAATATATATAAAGATAGTGAAGAGTAAAAGAAAGGCAGAAGCAACATAAAAAGATAAGTTAGATAACCGTTTATGAAAATTAAAAACCCGGTAAAGGGTACGCCCAATCCCCCGACAGCCCATCGTTTCTTCTGTCTGTAAAGAGACTTAAAGTTATCGCAAGGTATTGAAGTAACCAAAGTTTCTTTGTCTAACGGATAAAGTATTTTATACTTTTTTAGCCTGCTTATTGCCATTAATAAATTGAAATCCTCCGTTACGCTAAAGGGTAAAGCTTCATAGCCCCCTACCTCAAAGTATGCTTTTTTAAGGTAAGACATATTATTGCCGATACAACTTATTGGTTTTCCAAGATTGATTGTACTTGAAGCAATCATTAAAAGATTAATAAAATCAATGCTCTGCATTCCGCTAAAATTATTTCTAACTTCTTGTGTAGTGAAGCCGTTTACCATTGCGACATTGCCTTTATAATATGAAGCTATTTTTATCACCCAGGTTGGCTTAACCGTACAATCAGCATCGGTTGTTAAAATTATATCTCCCTTTGCTGCTTCTATTCCCGAAGCCAATGCGTTGGTTTTTCCTTTTAATTTGCCCTTCGGTTCTTTGCTTATAATTTTTTTAAATCTTTTCTTACCCTGTATGAATTTGTCAATAATTTCGCCGGTTTTATCCGTTGACCCATCATCAACTATAATAATTTCTAATTTACCTTCGGGGTAAATCAATTTGTCTAATGATTTCAGAGACCTTAAAATATTTTTTTCTTCATTTCTTGCTGCAACAATAACGGTTGCCGTTAGTAATTCCTCTTCATTTACCTGCGGAAATTCTTTCTGCACACCAATCGCAAAAATAAAAGATTGAAAGAAGTAACCGATTATAACTATAAGAAATATTATTTCAAACAATTAATAGGGTCTCCTATTGTTAAATTTCTTTTTTGTGCTTCTTCTATTATTAAATTTACGGAATCTTGAAGTATAAGTTTTGTCTTGTCGCTGTCGTGTAGTACAATTATTGAATTATTTTTTAGATAATTGTGTGTTGATTTTTGCACTTTATTAAAACTACCTTTATAGTCCCAAGTTAATAACGACCACATAACATTAATTAAATTATGTTTTTGTAATAATTTTTTTGTTGAAAATGTAATTCTCCCGTGCGGAGGTCTAAAATATTTTACATCGTAATTAAATTTATCTTTTAAAATGGCATTTGTTTTTTCAATCTCGGCATTAATTACTTCCCTGCTTACTGTATTTATTTTTTTGTGACTGTACGTGTGATTACCGATTGTATGACCCTCTTCGATTATTCTTCTGCAAAGTTCGGGATGTCTTTCAATATTTTCTCCGAGGCAAAAAAACAATGCCTTTATATTTCTTCCTTTCAATAAGTCCAAAAGTTTTTCTGTCGTCCCGGGGTTAGGTCCATCGTCAAAGGTAAGTAATACCTCCTCATTTTTTGTATTCCACAAAAAACTATCAAAAACAGATTTTATTATTTGGGGCGGATCGTAAAGAAATTTCACTCTACTTTTTTTATATATTACTTTGAAGAAAGATATTATTTAACAGTTAATATAATTGAAATTTATCATTGAATTTATGAAGTTACCCACTATTTTAAAAATAAAAAGAAACTTTAATTGAAACATCTACCGGATCATCAGAAAGGTATTCTTGCCATTTTAATTGCAGCAATTTTATGGAGTACCGGGGGAATATTTATAAAGTTCACTACGCTTGCCCCTATGCAGATTTCCTTTTTCAGAGGATTGTTTGCGGCAGTTGTTTTTTTAATAGTTTTTAAAAGTGAACTTTTAAAAGCAAATATTTTCACCTTTGTAAATGCAGGTTTTTACGCCGCAGTTTTAATCCTTTACGTAATAGCCACCAAAACTACTACAGCCGCCAATGCAGTTTTCCTTCAATATACTGCGCCAATCTACGTATTAATTTTTGAACCTTTGATAAATAAGACTAAATATGAGAAAATTAATATTATTACAATTATTGTTACTTCTTTAGGGATGCTCCTTTTCTTTACAGGTAAACTTTCATCGGGTAATTTTTACGGCAATATTATCGCACTTTTATCAGGTGTTGCATTTGCAGCTTTCTTATTGGGAATGAGAAAGAACAAAAAAGAGCACCAATTTGTATCAATATTTTACGGTAATATTTTTGTTGTTTTAATATCTACTTATTCACTTTTTGAAATAGATACACTCTCTTTATCTAACTTATTAATGGTATCGTATTTGGGAATATTCCAGATTGGTGTTGCATATATAATTTTTGCTTACGGACTAAAAAGAGTTCTTGCCGTGGAAGCTTCACTTATTTCAATGATTGAACCTGTGTTAAACCCGATATGGGTTTTAATAGGTTACGGTGAAGTCCCTTCGGTAATGGCAATTATCGGGGGAGTAATTATACTTTTTGCAATTTCCGTCAGAGCTTTTATACTACAGTCTGCTGTAATGAAAGCAAGGTTTAAGAATCACTTATGACGATTTCATTCTCAATCTGAAAACAAAATTGATTTCAGCTCTATCCGTTTTTTAAAAAATAGAACGCTGATTACACGGATCAAGCAGATTTTCGCAGGATTTTTTTTATCCGCGTAAATTCGTAAAATCCGCGATATCCGTGTTCTATCTTTTTGGTTCAGATTTCACATAAAATTTTTAGATTAATCTTTTTGATTACGGAGCAAGTCTTATAATTCTCCATTCATTTTCTTTTTTTTCATATTTAATTCTATCGTGAAGTCTACTTTCCCTTCCCTGCCAAAATTCAAAAATATTTGGGAGCAAACGGTAACCGCCCCAAAAAGACGGTGTAGGAATTTCCGTTCCGGAATACTTTTCTTTTAAATCGTCATATTTCTTTTCTAAATATTCTCTGTTCGGTATTTCAGAACTTTGTTTTGACGCCCATGCTCCGAGTTTACTTTCAAGAGGTCTACTTATAAAATATTCTTCAGATTCCTCTCTTGTAATCCTTTCTACAATTCCTGTTATCCTTACCTGCCTCTCAAATTCTTTCCAGAAAAAAAGTATTGATGCATTGTGATTATTTTCCAACTCTTTTGCTTTTTCGCTTTCATAATTCGTAAAAAAGACAAAGCCGGTATCATCTAATTCTTTTAACAGAACCGTCCTTGCTGATGGGACACCTTTGTCACTAACCGTTGCAAGTGTCATAGCATTTGGGTGATTAATTTCAGCATCAAGTGCTTCATTCATCCAAGCCGAAAACTGAACAAACGGATTTTCAGCAACATTGGATTCAAGCAATTCGTTTTTATATACTTCTCCCCTTAAATTTTCCAACTTCTTATTTAGCATTATTTTATCCATAAATTTTATTAATCTTACAATTCCGATTATGAAGTAAATAGTTTGTCTTGTAAATTTAACAATTAAATTTTATTTAAGTATTTAAATATTTTTTAATTTTTTTAAATCTTAATCTGTAAAAACTTTATTTTTATTCTAAAATAAAGTTTATTTTTTTGGCATACCAATTGTATGTAATTGAAAGATAAAAAATAAGGAGTTATAAAATGACACTATTGTATATTTTAATTGGTCTATTTGCTATTTACCTAGCGTATTCATTCGGTACAAAAAGGAATAATGGTCAGGCAGCTAATCCTATGCGAGATAAAACTGATGGAAGTTCTCATCCGAATTCTCATATGCAACAAGAAAATAATAAACGCAAAGGCGGTTGCTGTTAATTAATTTTTCGATTTTTTTGTCACAAATTAATTATAAAAGAATTTCTTTTCAGCATTATCATTAACAACAATAAAATGTTCAAAGTTTTGTTCAACTTTGATACAGTTTAATTGATCCTTAGACTTTAATATCTAAATAATTATTTATATATTTTTTTAGTATGTAAATGTAAAATAAGATTGTGATTTATAGGGAAGATAAAACGGATAAAAAAATTACTATTAAAAAACGAACCTGGTTCGGGATGGAAGGTGTTGTTGAAATTAGTCAAAGTTTCTTTCATAAAGCAGGATTAGGAAAAATTGTAATTCCTCACCCTCCGTTAGTTAACTTGCTTCTAAGATTAGGTTTAAACAGGGATGATAAAAATTTTCTCTCTATTACTCACGAATTCGGGCATCTGCAAACTTTCCCCCAGTCAGTTATTTACTTTTTATTGATTTCGTATTTTACGATAATCCAAGGACGAACAAGCTGGCAAGAAATTCTTTTTTTGTTGATAAGCACACATTCTGTCTGGGAAATAATGGCGGAACTCTTTACTATTTCAAGCAGTGGTCATCAATACAAATTGTTGTATAAAGAGGTTTCTGTTATACCACGTATTGTTTTCTGGACTATAACCATTTTATTTTCGATAGGTGGATGGTTTTTGTTATTTTTGTAATCGTGTCAAGACAGTAAAGAGAAATGAAGGTTCATAACAAAGTAATCGTAGTTCCTAAAAATGTTGATACGGTATGCAGACTAACACGTACAATAAAGAATGGAAAAGATTCTATTCGAATTACCTACGAAGCAATGTAAATTCGAAAAGATCTTCTAATTAAATAAAAAATATTTAGTAAATAACGGAGACTTTTCAATGAAAGAAATTATTTTATGTGTGCACGGAATGATGTGCGTTGGGGATGGTAGAGGTGTAGAAAAAAGAATGCTCAAACAATCAGGCATTAAGCACGTCGATGCAAATTATCTGAATTGTACCGCTACCATACACTATGATGAATCAATCATCTCTCTATCCGAAGTTAAAAAACTTGTAGGAAAATGCGGTTATCACTGTACCGGGGAATCTTTACCCGAACATATTTGCAAACCCGAAGAAGACCCGCCAAAGAAAGATTCGGCACCTCATCAAGAACATGAGATGCATAAACATGAATCTCAAGATATTCCTTCTAACAAATCAGATGCTCATACTGAACATGATATGCATGCTCATGAAGAACATGCCGGTCACGAGATGACTGGAGAAACAGCAGAAATGGGACATGAAATGGGTCACGGCGCTGGTATGAGTATGGAAGGTATGGTAAAAGACATGAGCAACCGCTTTTGGGTCACGTTCATATTGGCTATACCGGTATTTCTTTATTCGCCCCTGTTTACCGACTATTTCAACATTCAACTGCCTTTACCGTTTGGAATGTCCAACGCTTTTCTATCTTTTCTTTTAGCTACGCCGGCAATCATATATGGCGGATGGGTATTTTACGCCGGAGCGTGGCGGGGTTTGAAAAACGGCGTTTTGAACATGGCTGTACTCGTTACACTTTCTGTTCTCGCAGGCTATTTGTTCAGTGTGGCAGCTACATTTATCTTTGAAGGCGAAGTGTTTTATGAAGCAGCGGTATTATTACTTACTTTCGTATTGTTTGGACATTGGATGGAAATGCGGGCACGTTCCGGCGCTTCAAATGCAATACAAGCTTTAATGAATTTGACTCCACCAAAAGCTATTGTAATTCGCAACGGAGAGCAAGTTGAAATATCAACATCGGAAGTAGTTGAAGGTGATATCGTGTTTATCCGACCCGGTAATAAGATTCCTGTAGATGGAGTAGTATTTGAAGGTGAATCCAGTGTGGATGAATCAATGATCACTGGTGAAAGCCTGCCCGTTAAAAAAGTAGTAAATTCAAAAGTGGTCGGAGCTACTATAAATAAGACAGGTACTTTCAAATTTAAGGCTACAAAAGTTGGCTCCGATACGGCACTTTCACAGATTGTTAAACTGGTTCAAGCAGCACAAAATTCCAAAGCACCTTCTCAACGGTTAGCCGACAAAGCGGCTCAGTGGTTGGTTGCCGCAGCTATAATTTTTGGATTAGCAACTTTCTTCGGTTGGCTCTATCTCGGCGGTTCCGTTATTCCGGCGGACACTAATATCACAATTTGGGCACTTACACTTGCAATTACAGTAGTTGTTATCGCCTGTCCCGATGCTTTGGGCTTAGCAACACCTACCGCCATTATGGTCGCCACAGGTCTCGGTGCTCAGAATGGTATCCTTTATAAAAATGCCACTGCACTTGAACAAGCAGCAAAGCTTAAGGCTATTATTTTTGATAAAACCGGTACACTTACAGAAGGAAAACCACAGATAGTTGAAATAAAAACATCAGATGAAGTTATAAATGAAAATGAATTTTTGAAACTTGTTGCTTCAGCCGAACAATCTTCAGAGCATCCTTTGGCACAAGCTGTTGTTGATAAGGCAAAGGAACTGAATTTAACTTTAACGGCAACTACAGGTTTTAGTGCTATACCGGGTCACGGAATGAAATCGGTAGTAGAAGGGAAAACATTATTAGTAGGCAACAGAAAATTAATGAATGATAACGAGATATCTATGGATAGTTTCGCAGAAACAGCAGCCTCACTTGAGGGCGCCGGCAGAACAGTTATCTATGCGGCAATTGACGGAAAATTTGCCGGTCTAATTGCCATTGCCGATAAAGTAAGAGCTAATGCAAAATATGCGGTAGAAAAATTAACTGAGATGGGTGTGCAGGTAGCAATGCTTACCGGTGATAATCGTGCAACTGCGGAACGTATTGCCGGAGAGCTTGGAATAGAAACTGTTTTTGCCGAAGTGCTGCCGGGTCAAAAAGCCGATAAAGTTAAAGAACTGCAATCACAGGGAAAACTTGTGGCTATGGTTGGAGACGGAATTAACGATGCACCCGCTCTTGCACAAGCTAATGTAGGCATTGCAATTGGCGCAGGCAGTGATGTTGCAATGGAAACTGCCGATGTAGTCTTAATGAAATCCGATCCGTTTGATGTAATTGGAGCAATAACTTTAAGCCGTGCTACATTGCGTAAAATGCATCAAAATCTTTGGTGGGCTACAGGTTATAATGCAATTGCATTCCCCATTGCTGCAGGATTATTTTACCCCTCATTGGGACTTATACTACGCCCTGAAGCCGCAGCCGTTTCTATGTCAGGCTCTTCATTGATTGTAGCATTAAATGCACTTTTGTTAAAAAGAACTAAAGTGGCAGGCATCAAAGTAAAGGGATAATTTATTTCTTTTTTATTTTGAATTTTTGGATAACTGGAGATTGATTAAAATTGGGTAAGCAACTACCAAATAACAGGTATATTTTTTTTATTTATCTGATTTTTGGAATTGCAATGGCATATTTAGAGTCGGCAATTGTTGTTTATCTACGGCTACTGTATTATTCCAATGGTTTTTTCTTCCCCATCAAGATGATTCCTATGCCTGTTGCAGTTATTGAAATCGGACGGGAAGCAGCAACTCTGATAATGCTTTGGTTTGTAGCACAAATGTCTTTCAAACCGTTCAAAGAAAAATTTGCACTATTTATTTTTACCTTCGGAGTGTGGGATATATTTTATTATGCCTGGTTGAAAATTTTTATTAATTGGCCAAAGGGAATGTTTGACTGGGATATCCTTTTCCTTATTCCAGTTCCTTGGATTGCTCCCTGGCTGGTACCTGTATTATTTAGTATGGGATTAATTTTTGCTGCTGTTTTAATTTTATATTATCCTCAACGTTTTGGAACAAAAATATTAAAAAAGAAAGAATGGTTGGGCGAAATTATATGTGCAGCACTTATTCTGCTTACTTTCATCTGGCAATCTCGATTTATAGTAGAAGGAGGAATACCTATTTATTATCAATGGTGGTTATTTATAATAGCTATGAGCGGCGGTTTGATCATTTTTCTTAGACATTTTTTTCAAGCAAAAAATAATGCATAAATTAAATCTATCGAATTCGATAACAAAGTCTCGTGTAATCCGGAGGTGGTGTCATTACTTTGATTCATCTCACAATTCCAACTATGAAGTAGATTGTTTGTTTCATAGATTTAACAATTAAATTTTAATTTATTATACTTTCATCAAAATGAAGCCTATAAAACTTACAAATGAACAAAAGGAAGAACTGGAGAAATTTGGTGCCAATACCTGGTTTGTGGAATATTTGCATAAACAGTTTTCAGAAGACCCTACCCAGTTACCGGAACAATGGCAAAACTTTTTTTTAAAAATAGAAAATAAGAAAAACAAGGAAAGTTCTTCAAACAAATCGACTATATTTAGTACAAAAAATCTTAATCTACCTACTCCGGATGAGAAAGATGAAACGAGAATAATTGCAGGGAGTTCTGCTAAAATTCTTGAAAACATGAACGACAGTCTTAGCATTCCGGTTGCTACTTCTCTTAGGACAGTTCCTGTAAAACTCCTCGAAGAAAACAGAAAAATTATTAACAGGCATCTTAAAAGAAACAACAAAGGAAAAGTCTCTTTTACCCATTTAATATGCTGGGCAATTTTGAATGCAGTAAAAAAATATCCCGCAATTAATAATGCTTTTACAATTGTTAACGACAAGCCTACCCTTCTGAAAAGAGCAAACATAAATTTGGGATTAGCAATAGATATTGAAAAGAAAGACGGTTCACATTCTTTAATTGTACCTAATATAAAAAATGTCGACCAAATGAATTTCAAAGATTTTTGGCAGGCATACCAAGATTTGGTTAAGCGTTCGAGAAAAGGACAAATTGAACCTGAAGAATTTGCAGGCACAACAATTACTCTTACAAATCCAGGCACTATCGGAACATTAAGTTCAGTACCACGGCTGATGATTGGACAGGGAACCATAATAGCAACAGGTGCAATTCAATATCCTGCTGAATACCAGGCAATGTCGGTTCAAACTATCACAGCACTCGGTATAAGTAAAGTTATGAATATTACAAGTACTTACGATCACAGGATTATACAGGGAGCCGAATCGGGTTTATTCTTAAAAGAAGTTTACGAATACTTACTCGGTAAAGAAGAATTTTACGAGAATATTTTTGAAGAATTGGAAATACCGTTTAACCCGGTTCAATGGACGACCGATTACCAGCCTGGTGTTTTTGAAAAAAGTAATAATACTGAAGAAATTGAAAAGCAGTCGCGTGTTCTTCAACTGTTAAATCTTTTTAGAGTAAGAGGACATTTGCTTGCAAATTTAGATCCCCTCGGTATTCCTACCCACTATCATCCTGAACTGGACCCGGCAACTTATAAATTTACAATTTGGGATTTGGACAGGGAATTTATTACAGGCGGGTTCGGGGGCAAAAAGACGGCTACGTTGCGGGAGATACTTGAAACTGTTCATAAAACATACTGCGAAAAAATCGGTGTGGAATATATGCACATTCAAAATCCTGTTGAAAAAATCTGGCTTCAAAATAAAATGGAGCCTATACGGAATGTACCGGATTACAACAACGAAACAAAAATAGGAATTCTAAACAAATTAATTATTGCCGAATCTTTTGAGAAATTTATCCAAACAAAATTTATCGGGCATAAAAGATTTTCTCTTGAAGGTTCTGAAACTCTCATCCCCGTACTCGATCATCTTTTAAACAAAGCGAACGACGATAATGTGCAGGAAGTTATGCTCGGTATGGCACACAGGGGAAGATTAAATGTACTTGCAAATATTATTGGCAAGTCTTACGATTCAATACTTTCTGAATTTGAGGACATATTGGACCCGGATTCTATTGAGGGATCAGGTGATGTGAAATATCACTTAGGTGCAACAGGTAAATATAAAACCAAAAACGATAAAACAATTACCGTGTCCGTTGCGTCAAATTCCAGTCACCTTGAATGGGTTAATCCTGTTGTCGAGGGAATTGTAAGAGCAAAACAAACAAGATTGAATGACACTAAAACAAATTCAAAAATTATCCCTGTATTAATTCACGGTGATGCTGCTTTTGCCGGACAGGGTATTGTTGCGGAAACATTAAATCTTTCACAACTTGATGGTTACAAGACAGGCGGTACAATTCACATAATTATAAATAACCAAATCGGATTTACGACTTCACCGGCGCACGCAAGGTCTTCCCAGTATTCAACCGATGTTGCAAAAATGATACAAGCACCAATTTTTCACGTAAATGGTGAAGACCCCGAAGCTGCACTTTGGGTTACGGAACTTGCATTTGAATATAGACAGATATTTAAAAAAGATGTTGTGATTGACCTTTTCGGTTTTAGAAAACACGGACATAACGAAAATGATGAACCGGGATTTACACAGCCCCTGCTTTATAAAAAAATCAAAAATCATCCTTCAGTAAGAGAATCTTATTCGTTAAAACTTATTAAAGAAAACATTATAACTGAAGATAAAATAAAAATATTGATTGATAATTTTTTACTTGAGTTAAATTCATCATACGATAAAGTAAAAAAGAAAAGCAGCGAATTTACACCCGACATACCACTTGCAATACCAAAAGAAAAACTGGAAACTGTTCAAGCGGTTAATGAAACAAAAATTACTGAAGATGTACTTATTACAATTATAGAACATATTTCTGAAGTGCCAGGTAGTTTTAAACTTCATCCGAAATTAAAAAAATTTCTGGAACGCAGAAAAGGACTGATAGACAACAGCGTTAAAGCAGATTGGGCTTTGGGTGAGGCTTTAGCTTTCGGAAGCTTACTTATAGAGGAAACACCCGTAAGACTAAGTGGAGAGGACAGCGAAAGAGGTACATTCAGTCATCGGCACTTAGCTTTAACCGATATAGAGACAGATGAAAAATATGTTCCTTTAAACCACATTTCTGAAAACCAGGCAGAGCTGCAGGCTTTGTCAAGCCTTTTATCAGAAGCGGCTGTCTTGGGTTTTGAATACGGTTACAGTACCGCAGATCCTTTAGCATTAGTAATGTGGGAAGCTCAGTTCGGTGACTTTGCAAACGGTGCACAAATCATAATTGATAATTTCATCGTTTCTTCGTTTGAGAAATGGGAACTTCCCAACAATGTTGTACTACTGCTGCCACACGGATATGAGGGACAAGGTCCCGAGCACTCAAGCGCAAGACTTGAAAGATTTCTAATCCTTTGTGCCGAAGATAATATGTGCGTGTGTAACGTTACAACCCCTGCACAGTATTTTCATTTATTAAGAAGTCAGATAAAATTTGCAAGGAGGAAACCTCTTGTAATAATGACACCCAAAAGTCTGCTGAGACATCCTCTCGCGGTTTCTTCAAAAGAAGAATTCACAAATGGAAAATTTGAAGAAATTATTGGCGATCAATTTGTGAAAGACTTTGACAAGGTGAAAAGAATTATTTTAACAAGCGGTAAAGTTTATTATGAATTAACAAAATACAGGGAAGAAAATAATATTGATGATGTCCCGATAATTCGTTTGGAACAGTATTACCCTTTTAACCACAAAAAACTTAAAAAGTATTTGGATTCTTACAAAAATGTAGAAGAAATAATTTGGGTACAGGAAGAACCGAAAAATATGGGTGCTTGGAATTTTATCTACACTAACTTTAATGAAAAAATAAAATACGATATTGCTTTAAAATATATTGGTAGACCCGAAGCGGCTAGCCCGGCATACGGCTCGGCAAAAATTTCAAACCAGTGGCAGAAAGAAATAATTAAAGAGGCATTTACCTTTAACACCTAACCTGGACAAGCCGGAACCGAAAAAAAAATACTAATTTTTAATAAAATTAAGAGCTAATACATCATAAGAAAGAATGAATGTATGTATGTATGATTGTGTGGATGTGAAAGAATTTTTTTTTCATTCAACCATCCAGCCATTCAATCATTCTTTTTAAACTGTATTTACTATTCTAAATCTTTTGCCAAAATATACACGGATATTTCTGATAAGATACTAACTATGGCATAGCCATTCCTTTTGAAAAGTAGGAAGCTACAAATAGAGTTTCTGCAAAATAGAGGTTCCTCTTTATTGTCATTTCGACCGGAGGGAGAAATCTTTTATTTTAGAAAGATTTCT
>ENA-ORDP01000739-ORDP01000739.1-marine-sediment-metagenome-genome-assembly--contig:-NODE-739-length-19830-cov-4.677522_pt1 | contig 19830 bp, 13 predicted proteins | sample MGYA00248627_ERZ508539 | MGnify/ENA primary metagenome ERZ508539 (study PRJEB26208, sample SAMN05571518) | marine sediment metagenome | biome: deep sea; feature: Hydrothermal vent; material... | reverse complement strand
TTCCGGGGCTGGTGATTTCTATTTTATCATCAAAAACAGCCACCTTAATATCTTTAATTCCAATATAGAGTTCGCCTCCGGCATCATTGGCAAATGCCACAATAGTTTTGTTGAGGTCGGCATGGGAAGGCAAGGCGCTTTTGAATTCTATTTTCCTGCCTTCCGGTTGGTTTAGTAATTCCTTCATCTTCATTTTTTCAATTCGACTTTTGTCAGGTTCTCCAAAATTCGTTTGTTCAACTCGGCTTCCTCTTTGAGTTGTGCTTCAAATTCTGCTTTTAGCTCTGTAAATCGCTCGTTAAAATCAAAATCATCATCTACATCTGCTAAGCCCACATAACGGCCCGGTGTTAAAACATAATCAAGCTTTTGTACTTCCTCAATGTTTGCTGCTTTACAAAAGCCTTTTGTATCCTCATATTTACCATCAGGGTTTCGCCAGTTATGGTAAGTTGCGGCTATTTTATGAATATCTTCTTTAGAGAGCACACGGGTACGCCGGTTGATGAGGTGTCCCATATTTCGGGCATCTATGAAAAGGATTTCTTTGCTTCGGTTTCTGTATTTTCCGTTGGTTCTGTTACGGCTCATAAACCATAATGAAGCAGGGATTTGTGTATTCAGGAATAGTTTTGCAGGGAGGTTAACAATGCAATCTATCAAACCGGTTTCAATCAGGTTTTTCCTAATTTCACCCTCTCCTGAAGTCTTGGAAGTAAGGGAGCCTTTGGCCAGCACAAAACCGGCTTGTCCGTTGGGTGCCAGATGATAGATAAAATGTTGTATCCATGCATAGTTGGCATTTCCTGTGGGTGGTGTTCCATATTTCCAACGCCCGTCTTTACGGAGTAAATCACCACTCCAGTCGCTCACATTAAAAGGTGGATTGGCAATGATGTAATCGGCTTTCAGGTCTTTGTGGGCATCGTTCAAAAAAGAACCTTCGTTGTTCCATTTCAGCTGTGAGCTGTCCAAACCACGGATAGCCAGGTTCATTTTTGCCAGCCGCCAGGTAGTCTGGTTGCTTTCCTGTCCGTAAATAGAAATGTCATTGATCCTGCCCTGATGTTCTTTCACAAACTTTTCTGATTGTACAAACATACCACCCGAACCACAGCAGGGGTCAAACACACGGCCTTTGTATGGCTCCAGCATTTCTACCAACAATTCCACAACACTTCTCGGCGTGTAAAACTGTCCGCCTTTTTTGCCTTCGGCCAAAGCAAATTCGCCGAGGAAATACTCAAAAACGTGTCCGAGGATATCAGCACTCCTTGATTTGGCATCGCCCATGGCAATATTTCCTATCATATCAATGAGTTCACCGAGACTGGTCGGGTCAAGGTTTTGTCGTGCATAAACTTTTGGTAAAACGCCTTTTAGCGAAGGGTTTTCCCGTTCAATAGCATCCATCGATTCATCCACTGTTTTCCCAATATCGGGCTGTTTGGCATGACTTTGTAAAAAAGACCATCTGGCAATAGCAGGAACGAAAAAGACATTTTCGGCTTTGTATTCTTCTTTATCTTCCGGGTCGGCAAATTCATATTCGCCCTCTTTAGAATTTAATTTGTCGTATAATTCCTCAAAAGCATCGGAGATATATTTCAAAAATATCAGCCCTAAAACCACGTGTTTGTATTCTGCCGCATCGATATTTTTTCTCAGCTTGTCAGCCGATTTCCAGAGTTGCTTTTCCAATGGTTCGTTGGCTCCGCTTTCTTTTTTCTTGACCATAAGTTATCCGTTTGTTTTTGTATTCAGATTGTCCATTTACAGGAAGGCGCATGTTTCCATAAATTCCCTGTAAATGTATAAAAAAAGGCAAAGCGCATTGTTATTATAATATAAGTCCGGAGATGAGAAAATAAAAGGGAGTGGCTGCAAAAGTGGTTGCAACAGTAACCAAACAAAAAAAGGACAACCTGTAAACCAACAAGTTGTCCCTTTTATTGGTCGGGGTGAGAGGATTCGAACCTCCGGCCTCGTCGTCCCGAACGACGCGCGCTAACCGGGCTGCGCTACACCCCGAAAAATCAGGCTGCAAAATTAAAAAACATTCCCGATTCACAAAAGTTTTTTTCCGGGGTTGAGATTGTTTTAATTATTTGGTAATTTTGGGCAACAAACTACACTGCAATATGTACATTCTAAATAAAATGAAGATAATTTCATTTCAGCTTTCTGACTCCTGCAATACTATCCCTGTAAATTCATACCAACTAAAACAAATACAACCATGAAAAATTTTGTTGTTCACCAGCTACTGCATCATGCAGTCATCACCCATCCGGAGCAGGTTATTGTTTCCGATGGAAAACAGTTCACTTTCAAACAGTTTTACACACGGGTTGTTAAATTGGCTGACAGTCTCAGTAACCAAGGTGTAAAAAAGGGAACGGTAATAGGTGTTCTGGATGTTAACACGCACCGCTTTCTTGAAATGCACTTTGCCTGCTCTATGCTTGGCGCCGTGATACATACTATAAACTTCAGACTGGCGCCCGAACAAATGGTCTATTCCATGGTTCATGCCGGTGATGAATGGGTTTTTGTCTCAGATGTCTTTGCCCCGGCGGTAAAATCTTTATTCTCAAAGTTTCCTAACTGGGTGCTTATGAGCGATAATCGCAAACAACCACTTCCCGATGCACAAAAAGCTTTTCATTACGAAGATCTGCTTGAACAAGGCGAAGAAAAAGAGCCTGCCGGTGCTGCTTTGGTGAAAGAAAATGACATTTTTTCTATTTTTTATACCACCGGCACTACTGGTAAACCCAAAGGTATTCAATATAAGCATCATACAATCCTTCACGGTGCCCTTCAGCTTTTTCATCATCTTGCCCTTCATGAATACGGAGCACGTGTCAGCAGCCGGGATGTCTATATGCCGTTGATTCCTTTTTTCCATATCCATGCGTGGGGAATGGCTTTCTTTCCCATTTATGTGGGGGCAAAACTGGTGTTGCCAGGTGTTGCTGACCCGACAGGGCAAATGGCACTCATCCAAAAAGAAAAAGTAAGCTGGATGAATATGGTTCCCACGCAATTGCAAATGCTGCTTGAACAAAAAGATTTCGGCAACATTAATGTACTCACCGGGGGAAGTCCTTTTGCTTCGGGTATTGCACAAAAGGCTCAGGAAGCCGGCGTAAATTTCAGCTTGATTTACGGAGGTTCCGATCAGCTGGCTACTGCCATTTCCGTGGTTCCCGAAGATGTGGAACCTGATACTGCCGAGGCGTTGGAATGGAGGCGTGTGGGCATGCGGCCTTTACCTTTTGTGGAGGTTTCCCTGAGAGATAAGTCTGGCAAAGAAGTGCCGCACGATGGGAAAAGCCTCGGTGCTGTTTGGGTGAGAAGCCCCTGGCTGCCTGATGGTTATTATAAAGAACCGGAGATTACCAAACAGCATTTTATCGATGGCTGGTTTCGTACCGGTGATTTGGGATTTTTTCATACCAACCATCTGCTTTATGTTGCTGATCGCGAAGGTGATGCCATCAAAAGCGGTGGCGAATGGATTCCTACAGGAATACTCGAAGCGCTTATTTCGGAACATCCGGCCGTAGTTCAGGTAGCAGTGATTCCCAAAAAAGATGAACATTGGGGGCAACGACCGCTCGCTATTGTAAAAGCATCGGGGAAAATAAACCCAAAGGAGCTGGTAGATCTGCTCACCTCGAAAGCAAAAGAGGGAAAGATGGCCAACTTCTGGATTCCCGACCAGTTTATTTTTGTGGATGATATTCCACTGACAAGTGCCGGAAAGCTGAATAAAAAAGTGCTCCGCGACAGATATTCAAAAATGTAATAGAAATATTAATCTGTAACACAAAAAAAAATTAGTCATGGCGATGAATGAGTTATTAACCAAAGAAGAAATTGTTCTGCGCGAAAAAGTTCAGGACTTTGTAAAATGGGTTCCACGTCAGCTTTTATTGGATATGGATGCCGACAAAGTACGCTACCCCATGGAATTTATCCGGGAAGCAGGAAAACGAAATCTGCTGGGATTGCGTTTTGACAAAAAATGGGGCGGTTCCGGAATGCCCTGGGCCAGCGAAATGGTTGCCCTCGAAGAGGTTGGCGTGCTGGGAACGTCGCTGGGGTGCCTATATTCGCTATTCTCCATTGTGGGTGAAGCTATTCATGTTTTTGGCACCGAAGAACAAAAGCAACGCTTTCTGGTGCCGATGCTTAAAGGTGAAATCGGTGTAGCAGAGGGACTTACGGAACCTCGTGGCGGATCTGACTTTTTCGCTGCTACCACCAAAGCTACGCGCAAAGGCGATATGTTTTACCTGAACGGGCAGAAACGTTTTGTGGTAGGCGCCGAAGGTGCCGGCCTGATACTCGTTTATGCCAAAGTTGAAGGCATCGACGATCCCAAAAAATCTATGACTGCCTTTCTTGTGGAGCGTGGCCCCGGTGTGGAGGTGGAACATGTTTACGGTCTGATGGGTACGCGTGGAGGCGGAACAGGACGGCTGGTGTTTAAAAACGCAGCTGTGCCAGTAGAAAATGTCCTCGGTGGTGAAGCCGGCATTGGCAACGGAACCCGTGTATTTCACCAAATGATGATTCCCGAAAGGCTGACTTCTGCCGGCGGAGCCGTAGGAATGGCTCGCGGCGCTTTTGAAGTAGCTGCCCGTTATGCTGACAAAAGAAAAGCTTTTGGACAGAAAATAAGGGCTTTCGAAGCGGTGAGTGCCAAAGTTTCCGACAGCCTTACACTGCTGGATGCTTCCAGAGCTATCAACTATCTCGCTGCTAAAACCGCCGATGCGCCGGTGTCGGCAGGACAAATCCGCCAGATGGTCTCCGAAGCGAAAAAATTCTCTACCGAATCGGCCTGGAAAGTGGTAAACCATGCCATGCAGATGATGGGTGGCATTGGCTACACCAACGTTTATCCCGTGGAAAAAATGCTCCGTGACATCCGGCTTATCACCATCTGGACCGGCACCAACGAGATTATGGATTTGGTTATTCAGCATGAGTTTTATAAAGATTTTCTAACTCAGAAAATGAAAAGTCGTGATACAGAAACTGATGCAGAAGGTGCTGATTTGCCCGGTGAGAAAATTTATAATGACGAGGAGTAAAAAACGGTTGTCTGCGTTCTAAAACAGCTTTCCCTGTTCCGGACTTTTGGTTTTACCGAGATGTCTGTAAGCCAGTTCGGTAGCTTCGCGGCCTCGCGGTGTGCGCATGATATAACCTTCCTGAATGAGAAACGGCTCATAGACCTCTTCGATGGTGCCGCCTTCTTCGCCTACGGCAGTAGCGATGGTGGAGATGCCCACAGGACCACCTTTGAACTTCTCGATGATGGTGGAAAGAATGCGGTTGTCCATTTCATCCAGACCATATTTGTCCACATTCAGTGCTTCCAGCGCAAGTTTTGAGATAGCCATATCAATATTGCCATTGCCTTTGATTTGCGCAAAGTCGCGTACACGACGTAGTAAGAGGTTGGCTATACGCGGCGTTCCCCGGCTGCGACCAGCAATTTCCATGGCTGCATCTTTATTTATTTCTACCTTTATGATGGAAGCCGAGCGTTTGACAATGCCCGCAAGAATGTTGGTATCGTAATAAGAAAGGCGTGAGGTAATGCCAAAACGTGAACGCAGTGGTGCTGTCAGCAGCCCCGAACGTGTGGTGGCTCCCACCAGTGTAAACGGGTTCAGGCTGATTTGTACCGAGCGGGCGTTGGGCCCGGTTTCAATCATAATGTCAATCTTGAAATCTTCCATTGCCGAGTAAAGATACTCTTCCACCACGGGGCTGAGCCGGTGAATCTCATCTATGAACAGCACATCATTTTCTTCAAGGTTAGTAAGCAGTCCGGCCAGGTCACCTGGCTTGTCCAGAACAGGCCCGGAAGAGGTGATGATGTTAACACCCAGCTCATTGGAGATAATGTGTGACAGTGTGGTTTTCCCCAATCCGGGAGGGCCATGCAGCAAAACATGATCCAGAGCATCACCACGTTCTCTGGCTGCCTGAACAAAAATTTTCAGATTTTCCACCACCTTTGGCTGACCCGCGAAACTTTCAAAACGCCCGGGACGCAACACGTTTTCCAATTCTTTCTCAACTTTGCTGAGTGTTACACCCGTAGGATCCAGATTATCATTCATTTTAGCGATTCTGTGTATGTTAACCGGTCAATTTCCAGTTGCCAGGCAAAGATAGGGATAAAGTCCCAATGACCGGACAAATAGGACAGGCGTTAGACTTTTTGCCGACTAAGCAGAATTTTCCAGCCTTATTCGGCCTGCAAGAGTTTGATTGCCCTTTGATTGGGTGATGATAAATATTCCGGCGGATTTTTTATGGCTTATATTTGCGACGTTTGTCAGAAGTTGCAGGAGAGTTTCCGCAATATTTAATATTTTTGTTTCTTTAAATTTTTGCCATGAACCATTTGAAATTTAGTTATGACAATGCCCTGAATTTTGTAGGGAAACAAGATATTCTCAGCTACCAGGAAGCCATCGACAGCCATTTTCTTGCCATCCGGGAGCGTACCGGAAAAGGCCATGATTTTCTGGGCTGGACAGACTTGCCGTCCTCTGTTGAGGAGACTTTGATAACCAAAATTGAATCTGCCGCAGCCCGCTTTCGCGAAAAATCGGAAGTTAGCGTGGTGGTAGGCATTGGTGGCTCTTACCTTGGTGCCCGTGCAGTTACCGAAGCCTTGTCACCACATTTCAACCTGCTTAAAAAGAAAGCGGGAAATCCCATTATGCTTTTTGCCGGAAACAACATCAGCGAAGATTATCTTGTCGAGTTGTTACAGGTTCTGGATGAAAAAGACTATACCCTCACCGTGATTTCCAAATCGGGAACAACTACCGAACCGGCGCTGGCTTTCCGGCTGCTTCGTGAACACATGGAGAAGAAATATGGGAAAGCCGAAATGAGACAACGGATAATAGCCATCACTGACAAGGAGCGGGGGGCATTGAAACAACTTGCGGATGAAGAAGGCTACGAAACGTTTGTAGTCCCCGACAATGTGGGTGGCCGTTATTCGGTATTGACGCCTGTTGGTTTGCTTCCCATTGCCATTGCCGGTTTTGATATTCGTGCTTTGCTGCAAGGCGCACAAAATATGGAGGAATTTTCGGCAACCACCACCAAAATCGATGAAAATCCGGTCGCAACTTATGCTGCTGTTCGTAATACCTTGTATGCCAAAGGGAAAACTACCGAAATCATGGTGAATTACGAACCCCGGCTATTCTATTTTACCGAATGGTGGAAGCAGCTTTATGGCGAAAGCGAAGGCAAAGAAAACAAGGGAATTTTCCCGGCAGGCGTGAGTAACACCACCGACCTGCACTCCATGGGGCAGTACATTCAGGAAGGGATGCGGAACCTGTTTGAAACAGTGCTTTCGGTTGAAAAGCCAAAACATAAGCTGACCATCCCTTCCGATGAGGCTAACTTAGACAAGTTGAATTACATTGCCGGAAAACGTATCAACGAGGTAAACCACATGGCTGAACTGGGTACCACGTTGGCACATGTGGATGGCGGTGTTCCCAACCTGAAAGTGACTATTCCGGAGATTTCGGAAGAGACGTTGGGCGAAGTGATTTATTTTTATGAAATGGCTTGTGCTGTAAGTGGTTACATTCTCGGTATCAATCCGTTCGACCAGCCAGGTGTGGAAGCGTACAAACGTAATATGTTTGCTTTGCTCGGGAAACCCGGTTTTGAAAAAGAGACAGAAGCTATCCGGCAGAAGCTTTAAAAGGATGAAAGATTTGAGAATTCAGTTTTTTACAGTTATTTTTTTGTGTCTCGGATGGATGAGCCTTCCCGCACAAACGCTTGCTCCCTCAGGTCAGCTTGGTGGTGGACACAACCTGTACGCCATGAACAAACAGGTAAACCAATTTGTACACCGTTTCAATATGGAAGAGGCTCCTTCGGGCAAACCTCTGTATAAAACTGATAAGCGCTACCATAACAACGCCTTACGTAAAAAACTGCTGCCTTATCTGTTCGACCGCCAAAATCCACGTACCTCAGGGAAACTGCAACAATATTTTATTGCAGATGTGACCAACAAAGAGCACCCTGTTTTTCTGAATTTTCTGGACAAAAACTGGTATGCCGAGGTGTCTGCCACTTTCGATAATGATGGTGAGCCGGTAAACCTGATTTTGTTTCTGACACTCGAAAAAGCCGGACTGGGTTCCAAATGGATCATCAGTAATGTTTATGATACTGAACTGCACAACCTTTTTCCGGTGGAAAATGAAGCCGGCCATAAAAAATATTTTTTACATCCGCAAAGCCACGAGCTGGATTTTATGAATCTGAACAAGGCCTTTGATGACCCGAAACATATTGAATATTACGCTTCTACAGACTATCATCCGGATTACCTGACGCTGTTTTTCTACCTGATGAAAACGGGAAAACTGAAATTTGAGTACATCAACTCCGTGAAGTTTCATTTTTTGCAAATTCCGCACTGGTATTTTGAGCTGAGCTTTTTCAACCGAAACACCAGCAATTCGGGATGGCTTATCTCTAACCTCGAATACGTGTCTGTCAAAGAAAAAGCCCAACTCATTAATTTTTTCCGCTCATGTTCTACAAAATAAACCTGTTTTTTTGGATAGGACTGTTTTCATTCGGCAGCCTGGCAGCTGCTCAGCAAAGCGCTGTTAAACTCAGCCCGAAAGAGGTTGCTGCCTACAAGACGCAATGCTACCAAATGATGAAATACCTGCAGGGTACGCTGACTTTTCTGGGCGATCCGGCCAATCCGCCGGCTGAAAAGGAGATTATCATCAACAACAGCTACCTGAAAATATTTGAAAATGACAAAGTGCAGATTGAAGGAGACCTTGATGCGCATCGCATGGTACCTATTCACAAAGATGTTCAAGCCTACCTGAAAGATGTGGTCTTTTTCTTCAAAAAAGTCACCTTTACCTTCAATATTACGAGCATTGTCCCGCTGCTGACACAAAATGGCCAAATCTATTTTAAAGTGACGATGAACCGGAACTTAAAAGGTATTACCGTGGAAGGCGACACGGTGGATAACAACCAGCTGCGTTATGTGGAAATCAACCTTAACCCGGAGAAAAACAGTTTGAAAATTGCCAGCATCTACACCAACAAACCCAACGACGACATAGAAATACAATATTGGTGGAACCACCTTTCGCAGGCATGGAAAAACTATTTCGGAAGATCTATCCGTGTGTATGACAGCCTTCCGCTAAACAGAATTATCTCGTTCAGCGATAGCAGCCTTGTGGTGGAGACTGAAAAAATAATTCCTGCCGATAGTGCACAACAGGACTCAACACAGCTTCAGCCGATAGAAGACAGCCTGTTGGTGATACAAGATTCCGTTATGCTTGTGCCGGATACTGTGGCTATGAAAAACACCAGCTTGATGGTGCAACTTATTCATCAATTACGAAAAGCTCGTGAGGTTGACATTTCGGGTAACCTGGACATCGAAAATTTGGCACCGTTGAGCGAAATGGACAACCTGCGTACGCTAAACTGCGCACACACCCTTATTGACGATTTAACACCGTTGCGCAGCCTCAGCAGGTTACAAACGCTGGATATCACCGGTTGTCCGGTGGAAACCCTGGATCCGTTGCGTTATATTTCCGCTTTGCGCGAAATTGACGCTGCTTTTACCTCTCTGAACAAAGTTAAGGTTTTGGGAAACCTGAGAAATCTGGAGCTGCTAAACCTCGCTCATACGCGTATCGACAGCCTTCCCAACCTGAAAAGCCTGCAAAACCTGCGGACGTTGGAACTGAACAGTACCCCGCTGCAAAGCATAGATTCGCTGGCCTCACTGACGCAATTGACCAGCTTGAACATTGCCAAAACTGCCGTTACAGATTTTGCCCCACTAACCAAACTCACTGCACTGCAAAGCCTCAATCTGGACAGTACCCGTATCATCAATTTGCATCCGCTCGGTAAGCTTGACTCGCTGACTATTTTGCAAATCAACGGCACACGGGTTTCTGATTTGCTCCCCCTTGCAAAGTTGCCTGCTTTGAAATTTATTTACTGTGACAATTCAGGCATCAACAGTAAAGCGGCGGCGGCCTTTAACAAAGTCAATCCGCGGGTTCAGGTTATCTACAATTCCAAAAAACTGGAAAAATGGTGGAAAGCACTGCCCGAAGTATGGAAGAATATTTTCGTTTCCCATGCAAATCTTAGTAAACCGATAACAAAAGAACAACTTCATAGGCTCTTGTTGTTGAAAAAGCTGAATCTTCAGGGCAACACGGAAGTTCGCAGCCTGAAACCACTTGCGATGCTCATACAGCTGAAAGAACTCAACGTTTCGGGTACCTCTGTCCGTAATCTGGAGCCATTGGCTTCGGTCAGGACATTGCGCCGGCTCGATGTGAGCCACACCCGGATACAATCCTTGTCGCCATTGCAAAAGCTGAAAAATTTACGAACGATAAACATCAAGCATACTGCCATACGCGATCTTTTGCCGCTGGCACGTATCGGTAATCTGACACTGGTTCTTGCCGACAGCACCCGGGTCAAACAGAAAAATGTATTTGCTCTTGAAAAACATCTTCCAAAGTGTCTGGTTTTGTTCCAGACACCTCAGCTCAGACTATGGTGGAATACCCTCGAAGAACCTTGGCAGGCAGCACTTTCCAGGCAAATGGAGCTGGATGACCCGCCAACGGCCGAACAACTGCAACAGCTGGTAAACCTGAGAAAAATCAGCATCGGCAATCATCTGGACATCGAAAATGTAGAGCCGCTAACTATTTTTGCCCATTTAATAACATTAAAGCTAGACAACACAAGCATCACTGACATTGCACCCGTTGCAGGATTAAAAAGGCTGAAAGAACTGTCTGTTACCAACAGTCCGTTATGGGACACCAGTCCGCTGGCAGGCATGAAGCAACTGGAGAGCCTTAACCTCGAAAATACTTCAGTGGAAGATTTGTATCCTCTGCAAGGACTGCATCAATTGCAAAAGCTGAATATTTCAGGGACAAAAATAAGAAATCTGAAGCCGTTGGCCGGACTGAGCAATTTGCGCGAGCTGGTTATCAACAACACAAGGGTAAACAGCCTGAAATATGTGATGCCCTTGTCGCGGCTGACCTTGTTGCGCTGCGACCATACCCTGCTGAGGGAGAGAAAAGTACAAAACTTCAAAGAGAAACATCCGAAGACGAAAGTGATTTTTTATTAGTAAGCACTAGTAAAAACACATGGAATTTACCATACGGCTGCCTTACATCACAAACCGCCACACGAATTTTACCTGAATGGTCGTATATTTTGTGTCTAATTTATGTTGTTCGGTATCATAACCCTGGTTCACAACGAAATAAAGGTTTGTCCCCGGAGTGGGAATCCAGTTGACACGAAAATTCAGGAGCATTTCCTGTTCCTGGTTATTCCATTGGGCAAACATGGAGCCAAACAAATCGGGATTGACGGCAAAATCAACCCTGCTGCCCACTTCGTGAACCACAAAATTTCCGTCAGGTAAAAAGACACTTTGGTGGGTATAATCGGTGCTAAAGCGCAAATGTTTGGAAATTTGCCAGTTTATGGAACCGGAAAGAACCGTACGGCTTCCGTTGTAAAAACCACCCCAGTTAGAAAAAAATTGACCGTAAACTTTACGGCCACGGTAGGTGGCAAATTGCAACTCCCAGTCGGTAAACCAGTACTCTCCTTTAGGGATGATAATGGTACTGTAAATATTGAAATCTTCAGTAAGATTCTCCGCTTTTCTCTGGATGTTAAATTCAAAATACTCACCGCTGCGGGTGGTAAAACCCAACGGCCTGAATTCTGACCAAAACGACTGTAATTTATGCGTTACATCATCCATGTAATAATTGAAATCGAATATTTTAAAGACAAACTGCTGGATAAATCGAAGATGTTTTTTAGGGCGTGGTTTTATCCTGAAATCAGCGTTATACATCTGATAAGCTGTTCTGCGCTGAAAGCCTACCTCCGGATTGAACCCTGCACCTGAGCGATCCCATACAGCTGAGAATTCAATAAGATCGTTGGGATAATCGAAAAACAACCGGCTTGCAAGACCTGTTTTCTGTGTATGGTCGGAAGTGTAACTTTGTGCCAGTGCTCCTCCGAAAGCAATATTCTTATTTCCCTTGAAATGCGAATTAAAGTAATTGAAATCAGCACCATACACAAAGTTCTGACGACCGGCCCCCAATTTGCTCACGGCAATCATCCCCACACTTGATTCTTTAAAAATGTCCTGCTTCACCCTGACCACCGAATAATTGGTTGCCGGCAGTGTATCTTTTCCGGCTGTTTCGATGCTCATGGCACCAATGGAGGTTTTTCCCGTTTTCCCCATGACCCGTGCTCCTGCAATAATGGGAACAATGGAATTGTCGGGTGCCAGTCCGATACGCCGTGAATAAAAAGGCTGGACGCTGCCTAAAGCGAAATTGAAATAATTTTTCCCTTCGAGAAAGAATTCTCTTTTTTCAGGATAGTAGAGCGAAAATCGTGTAAGGTTTACCTGCATGCGATCTGATTCCACCTGCGCAAAGTCGGTGTTTATGGTGAGATTCATTTTAAGTGTAGGTGTAATCAAATAGTTCACATCGCCGCCGACATTCCAGGTAAATTGTGGTTTTTCGCCTACATTTTTTTCCAGCCCGGTGATGCCATAAGGCTTCAGCTCGATGAGGGAAGTCTTGCTTTTTCCTTTTATGCCGACAAGATAACCGGCATTGGAAACCTGCCGGATGCTTGAATTTCGCGACCAGCCCTGCCAGCTGTCCTGTTCGCGTTTGCGCCGGATGTTTCGTTCGAAATTGATTCCCCAGATCTGTTTACCTCCTTTAGCAAATCGTAATGAAGAAAAAGGAATTTCAAATTCGGCAAACCAGCCCTGCGCAGTTCGTGTTGTTTTTACATTCCACACACCGTTCCAGGAACTGTTGTTGCTTTGTCCGTTTTGCGATACCAGAATATCCGCACGGGCAGCATTGGGATTGGTAATAAACAGATAACCGTTGCGCCGGTCGTTATAAGTATCAAGGATGATTTGAAAATTGTCATCCGTACTATAATCAAAATCACGTTTCATCTGGCTGGCAACAATTTTATCCGGATGGTCATCATAACACCAGACTCCAACATAAAGATTTTTGGCATCATATAAAACAGCCACATCAGTACGTTCGGTTGCCGGACGGCCTTCGTGCAATTCGCGCTGGGTAAAATTGGAAATTTTCCTTGCCTGTTGCCATGCCGGCTCATTCAGCCTGCCATCCAGTTTTATGGGCTGGTGAACAGGCAAAGCATGTATGGTATCGGGTTGAGAATGCTGGGCAGAAGTCTGCCCGGCAAAAAACAGAAAAAACAGGCTAAAAAATAAAATAGCTTTGAACGGAGAAAACATGCTTCCCTATGGTTTTAGGAAAGCAAAATTATAACTTTGGCCGACAAAAACCTGTGTCTTAATCTAATTTATCATTAATCCAGATTATCGAAGAAGACAAGCTCACACTGTTATCCCCATTTTTTTCATAAGAAAAGTGGCATTGAGATTTTGTGCAACACCCTCTTTCAACAGGTAATCAAACCGAAGTTGATCGTGTTCTATCTCTACCTCAAAGCGCTTGTTGATAACATTTTCGGGAAAATCAGCTGCCAGTTCACCCAGTGTCAGGTCGTGGGTGGCAATAAGGCCGGAAGCCCCCAGTCGGATAAACTGCCGGAGCAAGGCTTTTGAGCCTTTTTGCTTGTCTTTGGAGTTGGTGCCACGCAGAATTTCGTCCAGAATGATGAACAGCTTTTCGCCACGTTCCAACCGGACAATAATCTCTTTGAGCCTTTTCAGCTCCGCAAAGAAATAGGATTCCCCATCTTGTAGCGAATCGGAAGTTTTAATACCGGTAAAAAGCTGAATGGGGGTAAAAACAAAGTTGTCTGCCAAAACCGGAGCCCCGGTCATGGCCAGGATGTAATTAATCCCGATAGTTCGCAGGTAAGTGCTCTTGCCTGCCATGTTGGCTCCGGTGATAACATTAAACCGGCTCCAGCCATCGATATCCACAGGGTTACCCACGCATGCCGCCGGGTCAATAAACGGATGTTTCAGATTTGTGCCCAGCACCCGGAAATCTTCGGTGGCAATTTCGGGATACATCGCCTCAGGATGCTGGAAAGCAAATCCGGCAAGTGAACAGAGTTCGTCCACTTGTGTCAGCGCTTCCAACCATTGCGAAAGCCTGTTTCCGTACCGGTTTTTCCATCTCTCCAAACGCATACTTTGGCGGATATCCCACAGAAAAAAGATGTTCAGAAGAATCCCGGCAAACATTTTCAGCCGGTAGTCGAAAACTTTGGAGATACCCGACAACTGCCGGACGGCTTTAAAAGCTGAAATGTCTCCTTCGGATAGTGTTTTCACCGCATTCCTCATAATTTTCGAGCGGAAATCTCTCTCTTCCGTTTTTTCAAAAAGGGCAGCATATTGCTCCAGCAAAGAGGTTTTTTTGCTTAAAAGTGCATAAGTTTTGTTGATTTGTGAAAGCCGGGGCCCAAGTACCAGCAGAGGCAAAAGCAAAAAAACCAAAAAACTGATGAAAGGGAATGTTCCGAAGCTGATGAGTATCACATCGGCAAATCCTAGTAATGGCGTGATAATCAATAGTGTTTTGTAAACAGGCTTATTGAAAATTGTTTCTGTATTTTTTGCCCATTCAAGCAGATTTTCAGCAACGTTTTTATCTTTTTCTTCGATATTTCCCAAAGCCTGAAACGCCTGCCGCCAGCGAGGTACTCCGGAAAGTTCGGCAATGGCTTCCTGCCGTTCTGTTATTTGTTCTCTTTTCTTCAACGGATTTAATAATGTACGTGCAAGTTGCACGCGTCCTATGGGAGTGGCGCTACGGTCGAGTAACTGAAAAAGCGACCGTTTCCCAAAAATATCAAGGTCGGTCACAAACGGATGTTCAGCATCCGAAAACTCAAGGCCATCCGGCTGATGCGAGGTGTCGCGTTTCAGCAGGCGCAGTTCGTTCTCATTAATGGATAAAAGACTTTCGACCCGTTTTTTCTGTTTGTAAAGCCGGATATGTTTGAAGACAAAAAAACCGAACAACGAAAACCCGACAATGGCCACCAACAAGACAGCTATCCACGTTTTCTCTGCTGTCATGTATATACCGAGAACGGTAATAAGAAAAGTGGAAATACGTAAGGAGGCCACCTGCCGGATATTCTTTTTTATCTGCGAAAGCTGCTGGCTGTAATGCTGTACCTGCTCTTCAAAAAACTGCTTGGGATGTTGTTCTGCCATGGAAAAAATTTATCTGCAAAATAACGGAATTATCCCATACCAACGTCTTAAAGGCGAGGGAGCGAAGGGGCGAAGGAGCGAGGGAGCCGTTGCCAATCACCATTCGGCCCCTGCTGCTGGTGTCTATGCCCGAAGAATAGTAACGTTGCTCTTTCGGATTTGTAATTGAGGCCCGTCTTTGCGATTCGTACCGGATTGTCTGTGTGTCCTGCGAAGAAGCAATTTATTTGTCTGAGTTTCCGACTTTGGGGTAAAGAGATGGCTTCGTACGCATAACACCGTATTCACAAAAAAAAAATTATTCCAATGCAACGTACTCGTCATAAGGACGTGGGTTGGGTGGCGTGTTCGCAAAGACACACTTTTATTCGCTCTTCCGCTCACTCGCCCCCTCCGCTCCTCCGCTCCTCCGCTCCTTCGCCCCCTCGATATCCCATTGCCCGAAATCGCACACTTGTGTGAGCAGGCCGAACACTTTACTCCTCCATTAATTTTTCCCCTTGCGGTAAAAAAGTATGTTACACATTGTCTTTCAATATGTTTCCATTCATGGCACAATTCGTGATTAAAAAAGTTCATTCTTAAAACGGAAAAGAAAAAGCAATGATAAGGCTCGAAAACATACATAAAAGTTACACCATGGGGAAAAACAAGCTCCACGTTTTAAAAGGTATTAATCTGCATATCAGAGAAGGAGAGCTGGTTTCCATTATGGGTTCCTCCGGCTCTGGGAAGTCCACACTACTAAATATTTTGGGGATTCTTGACAGCTATGATGAAGGAAAATATTTTCTTGACAAAACGCTTATTGCGGGACTAAGTGAAAAGAAAGCCGCTTTTTACCGCAACAAAATGCTCGGATTCGTTTTTCAGTCGTTCAACCTGATTCCTTTTAAAAATGCCATGGAAAATGTGGCTCTGCCGTTGTATTATCAAAAGGTTGCCCGCAAAAAGCGCAACGAAATAGCGCTGGAATACCTCGAAAAAATGGGGCTTAAACCATGGGCCGAGCATTTGCCCAATGAGCTTTCGGGCGGAGAAAAACAGCGGCTGGCCATTGCCCGTGCCCTTATTTCACACCCCAAAGTCATCCTCGCCGACGAGCCCACCGGGTCCCTCGATTCAAAAACCTCTATGGAGGTGATGGAGTTGCTGCGGCAAATTAACCGCGAAGGCATTACCATGATTATTGTTACCCACGAACAAGATATTGCCGAGCAGACCGACCGTATCATTCACCTAAAGGATGGCCGTATTGAAATTGATGCCAGCAGCGATGAAACCAAACAGAAAGTTTTTGAAACCCTTGTTGAAGAAAAGGCAGAGGTATGATCATCGACAGAGATAAATGGCAGGAGATATTCAGTACGATCAACAAAAACAAGTTGCGTACGTTTTTAACCGGGTTCAGTGTGGCCTGGGGCATTTTCATGCTGATTATTTTGCTCGGCTCAGGTCGTGGACTGCAAAACGGCGTACAGCACCAGTTTGCCAGCGATGCCACCAACAGCCTGTGGATTTATCAGGGGCAGACTACTAAGCCGTACAAAGGTACCAACGCCGGGCGCAAAATTCAATTTACCAACGCCGATTACAGACGTACCAAGCGGCTCGACAAACATATCAATCATATTTCAGGTCGCTATTATGTGGGTAGTAAAACCATAAGCTATAAGCTCAATTATGGCTCCTACGATATCCGTGCGGTAAATCCCGGTCACAAATACATCGAAAATACCGATATCACCAATGGACGTTTTTTGAACCGGCTCGATATGGAACATTTTAGCAAAGTGATGGTCATTGGCGACATTGTGCGTAAAGATCTTTTTAAACATGGTATAAATCCGCTGGGAAAATATGTCGAAGTAGGCAATATTCCGTTCAAGGTCATTGGCGTTTTTAAAGACGCAGGAGGCAATGGTGAAATGCGAAAAGTCTATATTCCGGTGAGTACCGCACAACGAATATTTAACGGCGGCAACAGGCTGAACCAAATCATGTTTACCGTTGGCGACGCCACTCTTAAACAGACTAAACAAATTGAAAAAGAACTGCGTACTGAATTTGCAAAAGTACACCATTTCGACCCCACCGACCGCCGGGCCATCCGAATCTCAAACAACCTGGATCAATACAAAAAGGTCATGAACCTGTTTCTCGGTATCCGGATTTTTATTTGGATTATCGGTATCGGCACCATTATCGCCGGCATTGTGGGTGTGAGCAACATTATGATGATTGTGGTGAAAGAACGCACCAAAGAAATCGGTATCCGCAAAGCACTCGGCGCTACGCCCAAGTCTATTGTCGGTTTGATTTTACTGGAATCGGTAGTCATTACCAGCCTTGCAGGCTATTTTGGGCTTATGGCCGGCGTGGGATTGCTGGAGCTGGTAAACAAATATATGCCGCCGTCCGACTTTTTCAGAAATCCGGAAGCAAACCTTTCCATTGCGCTGACTGCCATGGTACTGTTAGTGATTTCCGGGGCTATTGCCGGCTTTATTCCAGCTAAAAAAGCAGCTTCCATTAAACCAATTGATGCGTTACGCAATGAATGAAAAATGAAAAATGAAAAACGAAAAGAAGTTGTGAAGTTGCGAAGTTGTGAAGTTGAGCAAATGACAATCGCCTGACAATTGCCTGACAACCATTTGACAGCGCAGCGAATGACAACTGTCTGACAATTGCCTGACAATCGTTTAACAGCGCAGTGAATGACAATCGCCTGACAACCGTTTGACAATCGCCTGACAACCGTTTAACAGCGCAGCGAATGACAATTTAATGACGAATGACCAATAAACGAATGACGAATAACGACCATGAAGATATTTGATTTAGACAACTGGCAGGAGATTTGGACAGCTCTGAAGATGAATCCGGTGAGAACTTTTTTCACGGCCTTCGGTGTTTTTTGGGGAATCTTCATGCTGGTGGTCATGCTGGGTTCCGGAAAAGGGCTTCAAAATGCTGTCTATCAGGGTTTCGGTGACTTCGCTACCAACAGTTTTTTCATGTGGGCGCAACGTACCTCCATGCCATATCAGGGTTTCAAAAGAGGCAGAAGCTTCAATTTTACAAACAGCGACATTGAAGCCATAAAAAAGAATGTTTCTGATGTGAAACTTTTAGCGCCAAGACTCCAGGGCGGGGGCTATCGTGGCGCCAGCAACGTTGTACGGGGAAAAGAATCAGGCGGTTATACTATTTATGGCGATTATCCGGATTTTATGAAAATTGATCCGGTGGATATACTCACAGGACGTTTTATCAACCGAAACGATGTACGCGAATACCGGAAGGTAGCCGTAATAGGAAAAGACGTGGTGGATGGGCTTTTCAAAAAAAGTGAAAAACCCATCGGGAAATATATTCGTGTGCAGGGGGTTTATTTTGAGGTTATCGGCACCTTTAAATCAAAGAAAAAGGGTGGACAGGCCGACCGCGAGAACAGCAGTATTTTCCTCCCTTTCTCCAGTATGCAACGAACTTTTAACTATGGAAACAAAGTTTTTTGGTTTGCCATTACATCGCAGGATAATGTGCCGGCTTCCGTTGCAGAGGCAAAAGTGATAGCCCTAATGAAGAAAATCCACCATATCAATCCCAAAGATACACAGGCCATTGGTCATTTCAACGTGGAAAAACAGTTTAAGAAAATGTCGGGATTGTTTACCGGCATCAACGGTCTGATATGGGTTGTAGGCGTGGGAACACTGCTGGCCGGGATTATTGGCGTATCCAATATTATGTTGATTATTGTGAAAGAGCGTACCCGCGAAATCGGGGTCAAACGCGCATTGGGAGCCACCCCGATGAACATTATTTCACAAATCATTCTGGAATCGGTAACGCTCACGACCGTAGCCGGCTATGTAGGTTTGGTAGTTGGCGTCAGCCTGCTTTCACTCATCGATAAAATTATGGTGAAAAGTGGCGCCAGTTCGCAGTTCTTCCTGCATCCGGAAATCAATCTCCATGTGGCACTGACTGCTCTGGGTGTGTTGGTTATTTCTGGCATTTTCGCGGGAATGATTCCGGCCAAACGAGCCGTAAGTATCAAGCCTGTAGAGGCATTAAGAGATGAATAGTGAAAAATAACAAATTTCAAAAAACAAAAAACAAAAAACAAACATCAATCAGCGAATCAACCAATTAACGAATTAACGAATCACGAACAAAATAAATTTAAAAATAGAAACAGTAAATACAATTTAGCATGAAGACGTTTTTTAAAATTCTAATGATTGTTATCATTTTAGGTATTTTCGGATATACCCTTTATTACCTGTGGGATAAATCGAAAGAGGAGCCCGTGGTTTACAAAACAGAAACCCCGTTTGTTACCAATATTATAAAAAAGACCGTGGCTACAGGCTCGGTGGTACCACGGAAAGAAATTGATATTAAACCGGTGGTTTCGGGCATTATTTCCGATATCTATGTGCAGGAAGGCCAAATGG
>ENA-ORDP01000738-ORDP01000738.1-marine-sediment-metagenome-genome-assembly--contig:-NODE-738-length-19845-cov-3.000808_pt1 | contig 19845 bp, 20 predicted proteins | sample MGYA00248627_ERZ508539 | MGnify/ENA primary metagenome ERZ508539 (study PRJEB26208, sample SAMN05571518) | marine sediment metagenome | biome: deep sea; feature: Hydrothermal vent; material... | reverse complement strand
AAGATATAAGTGCTGTTAGTTATACAAAAGGACCTGGGATTGGTAGTTGTTTGAGGATTGGACAAATTGCTGCAAAAACAATTGCAAAACAATACAACAAACAAATATTTCCAGTAAATCATTCATTTGCACATATAGAAATAACAAAAACTTTTTTTGCTTTAAAAGATCCTCTTGTTATATACTTAAGTGGAGGAAATTCGCAAATTCTTGCAATTAAAACAATACCTTTTAAACATTATTATGTATTTGGCGAAACTTTTGATATTGGGATTGGAAATGCATTAGATAATTTTGCAAGAGCTGCGAAATTAATACCCTCATGGGGTTCAAAGGTTGCAGAAATAGCAAATAAAGGCAAATATATTAAAATGCCATATAATGTAAAAGGAATGGATTTTACATTTACTGGTATTTTGAAATATGCAATAGAACTTTTGAATAAAAATAAAATTGAAGATATTGCTTATTCTTTTCAAGAAACAATGTTTTCAATGGTCTGTGAAGCAGCTGAAAGAGCTTTGTTTTTATTAAATAAAAAAGAAATAATTCTTTGTGGTGGTGTTGCACAAAGTAAAAGATTACAGGAAATGTTTATTGATATATCTAAAAAACATAATATAAAATTCTGTGTTGCTAATAATGAATTCAATGCTGATAATGGTGCAATGATTGCTCTTGTTGGTGAAAAAATGTTAAAGCAAAATATTTCTTATAAATTAAATGAAGCAATAATCGATCAAAAATTTAGAGTTGATAAAATTGAAATCTTATGGTAAAAAGAGATATAATAATTAATAAAATCAATGCGTTACAAAAACGGCCAATGCGTACTGTTTTGAAAGAAAACTGCCTGGCGTAGGGGCCTGGGGTTAAAACAGGTCATTGTAAAATAAGCATTTTTCAAGTTTCTCTGTTCATAAAAAGCTCCGAGGACGGGGGCCGGTCATTACCAGCCTGTTGGAATTCTGGCATTTCCTCTACGGTAAGATCGACTTTAAGTGAATCAAAAACTCTCAACCACGATGCTAAAGGCCGGGTTACCGATATGATAAACACCTCAGAACTAACAGAGCATGACTTGAAGGAACTTGATGTGTTTCTTGCCCGGAAAGACGGCGGGAAAATACAAAACACAGAAGCCCTTGATGGATTTTTTGCCGCACTGGCGTGTTGCCCCGATCTCGTTATGCCAAGTGAATACATGCCGGTCATTCGGGGTGGCTCGACCGAAGATGGCGATTTGGTTTTTGAAGATATAGATGAGGCCCAGCGTTTTATGGAACTTGTCAATCGGCACTGGAACCATGTGAATGCACAATTGAATGAGGGCGAAGTTTACTTCCCGTTGGTTCAGGAAAACGAGAAGGGTGAATATCGAGGAAACGATTGGGCCAATGGTTTTATAAGCGGGACACATGTGCGCTTTGATATCTGGGACGACCTGATCCATGACGATGAACATGGCGGTGCTATGGTTGCGATCATGGCTTTGGCTTATGAGAATCACGCTGATTTAGAGATGCGTCCTTTCAAAGAACCCGTCGATGATAAAAAGCGCGACGAACTTATGGTCGCTTCAGCGGCTGGTGTCATGCGGATGCATGCTCATTTTCTCAGCCAACGAAAACAATATATGCCGAAAACCGGCACATTCATTCGCCCAGGGCGGAAGGTTGGGCGGAACGAGCCCTGCCCTTGCGGATCGGGTAAGAAATATAAGAAATGCTGCGGCAATGGACCAACGCTACATTGATCATTTGACGGATGGATATGGAACTTGTGATAGGCGGCAGAGCGTTTTCAGCACACTTTCTGTGGGAAGCCAAATACTTTTCTCTGCGCATCCCACTCCACCGGGAACGGTTTTAAAAAATCAGCCAACGCCAGCCCCTTGGGCTGACGACCATCCAGAATCGTCTCAATAATGTCCGGAGCCAGCAAGGCCAGGCGCATGATACGGGCCAGGTAAGACGGGTTGATCTTCTCCTTTTCCGCCAGTAGCCGGGTCGAGGGAACCTTCCCGGCCTCGAGCATCCGCCGCCACCGCCTGGCGCGGGCGATTGCCTTTAGCAGGGTGTTGTCCTCTTTGGGTTGGGGGGTGGCCCAGTCATTCATGCCGTCCGGGGCGATGATCAGCTTGCGCCCGCCCCGGCGCTGGAAAGTCATGGGTGCAAACACCTTGATGCTATGTCCGTCCCGGCAAAGTTCCATTTTCACGCGGTGTTCCTTTCCTTGTCATGTTCAATGGCCCGCAGTTCCTCGATGACGGTATCCAGGGCGTCCATGACGTCGCGTTCGGTAATTTCCGCGCCCTCGGCAATCACTGAGCGCCATGTGCGGACCACCAGTTCCGGAGAGCGCACCAGGGCGCGCAGGTGCGGCTCAGGAAACGCCTGGATGTGGTGCGGGAAGCCAAACACTGGGAGAGAAGGTCGCCAGGATTAATTGGGAGGCAGATGCAAAAATACTGATCATACGGAGACGAGGTGGATCTCAACTTTTTTGCCGACAGCCTCAGCATATTTCTCCAGAGACTTAATGGAGGGTTTGTGGCCGCTTTCAAGGCGAGCAACTGTAGGTTGGCTGGTTCCCATGCGTTCGGCAACATCTTCCTGGCTCAATCCAGCGTCTGCACGAGCTTCAATGAGTTCCTTCGCCAAGGCGAATTCAGGTGCCAAGGCTTCGTGTTCTTTCCGAAACTCAGGGTCTTGCATCCACTTCTTGCGAAGTTTTGAAAATGGAATGGTCATGTGTCTAACTCCTTCATTCTGGACAGGGCCATTTGAAGCGCCTTGCGAGGGGTCTTTTGCGTTTTCTTACGAAATGCATGCAAGATAACGACACGACGACCCTTTGCAGTGACGTATATGGCCCTGGCTATACCGTCCTTCCCTTGTACGCGCATCTCCCAGAGCTTGTCCTGGAGGTGCCTGATATAGGGTTCTCTAACCTCATGAAGGCCAAGTTCCTCAATGAGGTAAACAATTCGGTCAATTTTGGCACGCATATCCCTGGGGAGCTCATCAAGCTCGTCCATAACGGCTTGACTCAGGATTTCAACATGCCACTTCATCGTTATTATATATCAATTCTGATATAATTAGTAAACAAAGAAATTCAATGTCCAGCAAACCCGAACAGGTTCTTGAGGCGATCAAGGCGCTGCTGATAACCGCGCCGGATGCCAAGATTGAACGGAACACAGCGATGCCTGAGAAAATCCCACCCGGCGGCCTGATTGTACTGCGTGATGGTGATCCGGGTGACCCCGAGATCGCCCTTGGCGGCTTTGGCAACGTTTACTGCTGCCACAACATTGAGATTGAGCTTTACATCGAGGATGGCGACACAACGACCCGTGATGTCGCCTTCGATACCCTGGTGCAATCCATCGGCACTGCACTGGAATCCGACCTCACCCTCGGTGGCCTGGCTTTCGGCATGTCCTATGGCCGCCCGGAAATCGACACCGAAGCGGTAGCCGGAGCCGCTGCCATCAGGACCGGCACGATCATCTTGACCGTCGAATATGAGACCAACAGCTTACTCGGCTGACCATAATTTAATACCCGCCGCCAGTTTCCTTTGTGTCCGGCGACAATATCAGGCGGTCTTTTTTGCTGTTGGACCATTGATCTGGATGTCGTCGGGAAATGGCCGACCCTGGCCGAGATCAAAATACTCTTTCAGACTGAGCAGAAACGAGGCCCACTTCATGGAACAATGATAGTGGAACGGGGTTTCTTCGGCCCAGCCCCGATGGGTGAAGCGGAGTTCCGTATTGCCGCGATCATCCACCTGAAAGCTGAATTCGATGGTCGTGCCGAGCCATTCTTCCGGGCCGGCAATGCAGCTCCAGATAACCGCGCTTTCCGTCACCTTGTCGACCGACATATCCGGTCCACCGTGGTCGCCAAAACGAAAGGCCAGGACGCCTCCCTGGGCGGGATCGCCCGTGGTCTCCGTTGTCCACCAGGAATTTAAACCCGGGAGCGATGTAATCGCCAGCATGGCCTTTTTGATCTTAACGGAGATGTTAATCGCGTGGGTAATATTTGCCATTTTCAAGTTTCCCTTTTGCTGGGTCTGTTTTATGTAACGATCCCAGATTGTAGCGATCACCCATGGCATGTGAATAATTATTCAATCGAATTAGAAAATATTTAAACATATGATAAATAACGATAAATTTACTAGACAGTCGATATTCAAATATTATACTTTCCAAATATGGAAAATGAATTGGAACTGGATGGCATTTTTTTCGCCTTGTCGGATTCGAAGCGGCGTTCAATCCTGACCGAATTGTCCGAGGAGTCGAAATCGGTAGGTGAACTGGCCAGCAGTTTTGAGTTGACCATGGGGGCGGTTTCCAAAAACATCAAAATTCTGGAACAGGCGGATTTGATATTTAAGAGCAAACGTGGCCGACAGGTTTACTGTCATATGAATTTTGATGTCTGGCGCAAAGTGGCGAAATTCATCGCCATGCAGACCAAATTCTGGGAACGCCGCCTCAACGAACTGGAATCCTATATCGACACCCAGGCGCTTGGAGACAAGAATGGCCGTTGAATTTGATGATCTGGTTATCAAACGCACTTTCAACTGTCCGAAGCGGACCCTGTTCGATGCCTGGTCGCAACCGGCAATCATGGCCAAGTGGTTATTTGCCCGGCGCGAGGGCTTTTGCGACAGCACGGTGACCAGTCGTTTTACCGTTGGCGGCAAATATTCAATCATCATGCACATGCCGTCCGGCGATGTGCATCTGTTTGGCCAGTACACGGCAATTACCAGGTACAGTCAGATCGCCTTTACCTGGTCATCGCCGGTGATCAGCGTTTCCCGCGTTGACCTCAAGTTCCAGGAAATATCTGCCAACCGGACCGAATTTACGCTCACCCACGCCCTGTTCCCCTCTGAAGAAATACGGGCCCAGCATGGCGAAGGATGGCTGGCCTGCCTCGACAATCTTGAAAACCGGGTTTTGTCAGGCGCCTCGGCAATCGACACCGGAGCGGGCCGGTGTTAGTTTTCTCTGATTGAAATTTGGCGGCGGGGCCGTGGCGTCATGACCGATACGAATTTGGCGACAGGAGACATCGCCTCGCTGGCGCCGTTGATCGAGAGCGGGCAAATTTCGCCGGTCGATCTGACCCGCGCCGTTGTTGATCGCATTGGGCAATTGAACGGCAAGCTGAATGCCTTTATTTCCCTCTATCCCGAGCTGGCTCTGGACCAGGCCCGCGACGCAGAAACAGAAATACAGGCGGGTCGATATCTCGGCCCCCTGCATGGTATCCCCATAGGGATCAAGGATTTGTATCTGGTCGCCGGAATGCGCCGCACCTGCGGTTCGGGATTTTTGCGCGAAGACCCGTCGCCCGTGGATGCGACCGCCGTGGCCCGACTGAGAGCCGCCGGGGCGATCATCGTCGGCTTGCTTAACCTGAACGAATTCGCCTACGGCACCACCGGCATTAATCCTCATGTGGGATCGGCGCGAAACCCCTGGAATACGGATTACGCCTGCGGCGGGTCGAGCAGCGGATCGGGCTGCGCCGTCGCCGCTTCCCTGGTCGCCGCCGCCATGGGCACCGATACCGGCGGCTCGATCCGAATCCCGGCCTCGCTGACCGGGGTGGTCGGGTTGAAACAGACCTATGGCCTGGTCAGTCGGCTTGGAATTTACCCGCTAAGTGAAAGTTTCGATCACGGTGGCCCCCTGACCCGCACGGTGCGCGACGCCGCCCTGATGCTGCAAGCCATCGCCGGCGAAGATCAAGCCGACCCGACCACTTGGCGGGTGCCCATCGGCGACTACACGGCCGGTCTGGGCAAATCGATCAAAGGCAAGCGGATCGGCGTTGCCAAACAGTATTTTTTTGAAGACCTGTATCCCGGAACCGAGGACCGGGTGCGCACCGCCATCGATGTGCTGGCCGACCTGGGGGCCGAAATTTGTCAGGTATCACTTCCCTTTGCCGCCGAGGCCTTCGAACGCTGGGCCACCATTTGCGGGCCCGAAGCCTATACGGTGCACAAAAATCACGCCCTTGAAACGCCCGGAGCCCTGGCCCCCGAGGTCGAAACGCGGGTGCTGGCCGGACGCAATATTTCCGCCCACGACTACGTCAGGGCACGGAATTTTCAGGATCGGGTCAAACGGGACACGGCGGCCTTGATGAAAGATATCGACATCATCGTCACCCCAACCACGCCGATTCCGGCGCCCGATATCAAAACCGGTTACCTTGAAATGAACGGGCAAACCATGGACGGGGCCAAAGTACTGGGGCGATTTACCCGCTTTGCCGATTTCACCGGGCAGCCGGCGATCAGCCTGCCTTGCGGTTTCAACGACGAAGGAATGCCGGTTGGCCTGCAACTGATGGGTCGCTGGTTCGACGAGGAAGACCTGTTGTCGGTGGCCCAAGCCTACGAAACTGCCACATCCTGGCACAGGGAACGGCCAAAAGACTTATAGGATTTTGCTTCTGTTTTCCCGCTCGTTCAGGTTTAGAGCAAATTTTGATCAGGTTGAATCGTTGAGATCGCTTTTCCGATTTCCTGACAAGGCGCGTGGGCGCAAGCGATGCGGGGCATCGGCAAGCCCGCGCAACGCAGCTCAGGGAGCCGGAAAAGCGACCGAAGGCGCGGCGTGCGGCCCGCTGAGCGGCGTCAATCGACGCTTGCGATGCGCCAGCATCGCGGCGCGCGGATTTCCTTGTCAGCAAACCGCACGCCACGTCTCAGCGATCCAACCTGATCAAAACTTGCTCTAAGCCCGCTTTACCCGTTCACTGCTGACGTATAGTGTGGTTCTTGATTTCGCTGCATATGGCGGCAGGACAAAAACATCCCTGCTGGCATTTATGGTCCCTGCCCAGTCGGCAAATAGCAGGGTCAAAACCGGAAAACATTTGTCGTCAATTTCATAAATCAGATCAAATGTCGGAAACGAATACATCGTCACAATCGGTAAAACTATTGGCCAAATTGGGCCTGGCAATAGTTCTGATCATGCTTCTTTGGCCCCTTAGAGGTGACGCCGCAGAAGCTGTTTCATTCAACACCACCACTACTGCCCCGCTGGCGACAAAGGATCAGGATGGGTTCCAGGATGAGATATTAATTGAAGTGTTTCGCCGACAGGGCCGGAAAGTCATCACGCGCTACCTGCCGGGCGAGCGTTCCCTGATCAATCTTAACAAGGGGGTTGATGATGGCACCGTTGTCCGCATTGCCGGATTGGAAAAAACATACACAAATTTTCGAATTGTCCCCGAGGCCGTTTTGGATTTCGAATTCGTTGCATTCACCCTTGATCAGGCCGTTGTCATTAATAATTGGGCAGATCTGAAACCCTATTCAGTCAGCTTTGTCAACGGCTGGAAAATATATGAAAAAAACGTGCAAGGGGTAAAACAGATCGTAAGGGTGCGTGATCAGGTTCAATTGTTCCAGTTGTTGGCGGCCAAACGGACAGATATTGTGTTGTATGAAAAATGGTCCGGGTTATATGAAATCAAAAAGCTTGGCCTGAAAAATGTTCGCGCACATCCCTTGGCGACCAGAGCGATGTATATGTATCTTCACAAGAAAAATGAAGCGATGATTCCTGATCTTACGGCGGCCCTGAAAAGCATGAAATCCGATGGCACGATTGAACGGATTTATAACCGAATACTGAAGCCATTGCTGGAAAATTGAGCCACTAGTGCGAAACGTGCACCTACAGGATTTTTTTAATAAGGGTTCCAGGCTATCACGCCGGTTGGCGATGTATATCATCCTGTTCAGTTCGATGATCACTCTGCTGTCCACCGGGTTGCAATTGATCCTTGAATACAGGAATAGCATCGAGCAAATTGAGACTGAACTGGCGACAATTGAAAATTCCAGTCTGAGCAGTTTGAGCCAAAGCGTATGGGTCGCTGATTCGGTGTTTATCGAAACCCAACTCGACGGTATTTCAGCTAATCCGGAATTTGAATATCTGATGATCGAAGTCGATGGTCAGATCAAATGGGCGTCAGGTGAGAGGGTTTCCACGCGGGTCATCGAAAAAACCTTTCCGCTGGTTTTTCAATACAAACAACAACAACAAACAATCGGCACGCTGACAATCATTTCCAGTGTCGATAACATTCTGAACCGGCTGTTGGCCCGCCTGTTGGTCGTTCTTTTAAGCAACGGCGTAAAAACTTTTTTTGTCGCCGGATTCATGCTCATCGTTTTTCAACGGTTTATCGGCCGACACCTGAATGATATTACCCTGTTTATCCATGCCTACGATCCGAAAGACAATAATGAAAAACTGGTACTCTCGCGACGAGCCAATGATAAAAATAGTGAAGTGGATGAACTCGACGAGGTAGTGCTGGCGTTAAATCAGTACATGGCTGAAATCGAGCTGCAAAAGGTTGAACGTGAGGATGCCGAGAAGGCGCGACTGAAAAGCGAAAGTCTTTATCACAATCTTCTGGAACAACAGAGCGACCTTATTTCCTACATCGACAAGTTCGGCGCCCGTACTTTCGTCAATACAGCTTTCTGTCGCTTTACCGGGTTATCGGTCAAGCAACTGCTCAGGCAACCCTCCGGGAATCATCACTCTGGTCAGATTTCGCAAGGTGTTATAGAGGCTTCTGTCAACCTCACTCCGGGACAGCCCATAGCCGAGCACGAATACGAAATGTTGCGCTCGGATGGTGAGCAGCGCTGGATTCTGTGGACCGACACGGGTGTCTTCAACGACCACGGCGAACTGATCGGGATCCAGGCCGTTGGTCGTGATATTTCCGAACGAAAAGCCCTGGAAACGCAACTGCGACACTCCCAGAAAATGGAAGTCATTGGCCAGTTAACCGGCGGTGTGGCACATGATTTCAACAATCTTCTGGGCATCATGATGGGCAATACAGAGTTGTTGGGTGACACTATCGGTGAGGCTGAAAATGCCCATACACATATTATTTCGCTAACTCGTGCAATAGATCGCGCCTCGTCCATGACCAAGCGGCTGCTGGCTTTTTCCCGGCAGCAAACACTTTCACCAAAATCGACGGCGCTTAACGGTTTGGTGCTGGGTCTTGAAGACATGCTGGTGCGCACACTCGGCGAAATGATCGAACTGAAAGTGCATCTTGGACCCGGTAATTGCGATGCCATGATTGACCCAAACGAACTCGATAGCGCCTTGCTCAACCTGGCAATCAATGCCCGAGACGCTATGCCCGAAGGTGGCGTCCTGACCATCGAAACATCCAATGCCACACTGAACGAAAAATATACCAAACGGTATGACGATGTGTCGGCGGGGGATTACATAAAGATTGATGTCCGCGACACCGGCACGGGAATGTCACCTGATATAATGGATAATGTCTTCGAGCCGTTCTTTACAACCAAGGAATTCGGCAAGGGAAGCGGCCTTGGATTAAGCATGGTTTATGGATTTGTCAAACAGTCCAATGGCCATGTTGCTGTTTCCAGTGAACAAGGCGAGGGCACAACCGTCTCGCTCTATCTTCCCGTTTCCACCGAAAAAACCGAAGCGATGGAAAACATAGAGCCGACATACGACAAGGTCACGGGGCGCAAGACAATCCTGCTGGTGGAAGATGACCAGGAAGTTCGAGAGATCGCCGTCAGATTACTGAACGCCAATGGATACAGCGTTATTCAGGCCCAGGACGGGCAGCAGGCGCTCGATATTATTGATCAACAGCTTGGCAAATTTGATCTCATTTTCACCGATGTCGTTATGCCCAACAATATGAGCGGTATAGACCTGGCAGAAAAGGTCATCGCAAAGCACATCAATATGAAAATTCTTCTGACATCCGGTTATCCTGAAACAATAGCCGATCACGATAACCTCAAGGCGCTGGGAATTGAACTGATCGCCAAGCCATACAAAAAAGCACAGTTGATTGCGGCGATCGAAAGAACGTTGGCTTTGGAAGTGGAATCCCTGCGTTGAAGTGTTGCTAGCAATGTTGTCGAAAAGGCGTGTTTATCATGCAGATACTCGATGGCGGCACCGGTCGCCAGTTGAAACGGATCGGTGCCCCCTTCCGGCAGCCTGAATGGTCGGCCCTGGCACTGATGGAAAGCCCCGAACATGTGTTGCAGGTCCACCAGGATTTTATCGATGCAGGGGCCGACATCATCACCACAAATTCCTACGCCGTGGTGCCCTTTCACATCGGTCCGGAACGTTTCCATAACCAGGCCGCCGATCTGTTGCAACGGGCCGGGCGACTGGCCGTGCAAGGCAAACAGTCGGCCGGGCGGCCGGTCACCGTCGCCGCCGGCATCCCGCCCCTGTTCGGGTCCTACGCTCCGAACAGCTTCGACCCGGTCAAGGCGATCCCCATGCTGCATCTGTTTCGCGACAATTTGCTGCCCTACGGCGACCTGGTATTGGCCGAAACCCTGAGCTGCACCGCCGAAATCAGCGCCTTTCAGGAAGTCTTCGCCGACTGCGGCAAAGCGGTTTGGGTGTCCCTCAGCCTGGACGATGACAATCCCGAAAGCGGCGCTCCCAAGCTAAGATCGGGAGAACCCCTTGAACTGGCACTGGAGGTGGCTCAGCGCCACACCCTGGATGCGATCCTGTTTAATTGCAGCCAGCCGGAAGTCATGGCCGATGGCATAGGCGTAGCCCGCACCATCCTTGATCCCGGCATCTCCATTGGTGTGTATGCCAATGCTTTTCCCCTGAAAAGCACCAGGACCGGGCTGGCCAACCGGGTCATCAGCGACATTCGACCCGATTTGACGCCGCAAAAATACCGCGATTTTGCGCTTCACTGGCAGGCCCTGGGAGCAACCATCATCGGCGGCTGCTGCGGCATTGGGCCCGAACACATCAAGGCGATTTCCGCTATATAATTCTTCGTACTGTTACCAAAATGCGCGCCACCTTCTTCAGGCATGGGAATTCTTTTCGATCATGACCGTCATCTACCGACCCGCGAAAGTCTTTAGCCGGGAAAAATCGATCAGTCGTTAACGGCTCTGGATTCCCCGGAAACCTGGCTCACAGTGTCGCGTATATCGCTAACGCGGAAGGGTTTGGCCAGCACCCTGTCGGCCCCTATTTTCCTGGCCGCCCCCAGTGCGTCCGATACCGACATTTCGCTCCAGCCGCCGGAAATGGCAATCACTTTGCACTCGGGATTCTGCTGCTTGATTCTTTTGATCCCTTCGATGCCGCCGATGCCCGGCATGAACAGATCAATAATAGCGACATCAAAATATTCCATAGACTGGCCGGAATCGAGCACGACCTCCATACGGTTCGTGGTAACGATGCGATATTGTTTACTTTTCAGTGCTTTGGCGATGATATCGGTAATATCGGCATCATCATCGACGACCAGTATTTTTGTCATTTTTGCTAGCGGATTTTGGTCCTGCTCCTTTTCCTGATCCGGCATTAATTATTCCCGTGTTCAATCCAGGTCACGAGATCCGTTGTCGGCATCGGTCGGGCCATCAAGAAACCCTGGCCATCGTCACATCCGTGATCGACCAGAAAATTCCAATCTTCCTGCGTTTCGATACCTTCGGCGATAACGCTCAATCCAAGATCGTGCGCCATCTTGATTGAACTGCTGACGATCACCCGATTTTCCTTTTTCTCATGGATATTTTTGACAAACGAGCGATCAATTTTCAGTTCGTTGAAAGGCGCCCGCAGAAGCTGCCCGATGGTTGAATAACCGGTGCCGAAATCGTCAATCGAAAGCCTGAACCCTTTCAGCCGCAATCGGGTTAAAATGTCCAGGTAGCGGACAATATTTTGCGCCAACGCGGTTTCGGTCACTTCGATCACCAGATTTTCCGGATCGACATTGTTGGCGCGCGCCAAATCATCAAGTTTTTCCGGCAATTCAATATCGGTCAATGTCAGCGGCGACATATTGATCGACACGCGCAGATCATGGCCTTCGGCCCGCCAGGCACCGGCATGTCGCAAGGATTCTGATATGACAAAACTGGTTAATTCATCAATCAAACCGGTTTTTTCGGCCATCGGAACGAAACAAGCGGGTGCGATAGCGCCTTGCTCCGGGTGGGTCCAGCGCACCAGCATTTCGACCCCGGTCAGGGTGCCTGATTGCAAGTTGATTTGCGGCTGACAGTCGAGCGACAGGCCGCCGTTTTCGATTGCCAATACCAGGCTTTCCCCTGGCGGACAGTCAAAAGCGGCGTTTTCGAAGCTATTTTTCTGCATGGGGCGGACATATCGGCTGAAAATTTGCTTCAGGTCGGCCAGGCGCACGGGTTTTTGCACGACCCCCAGAACATCCAGGCCATGGGCCATGGCGAGCTCCTTGGCCGAATGTAGAATGGCACGGTCGGTGCCACTGAAAATAACCATCGATATCTGGCTTCTAATTTCGGCCAGATATCGGATCAGCTCGATGCCATCAACTTCAAGAAATATCAGGTTGACATCGGCCAGACTCTCACGGGTAAATTTTTCCGGGTCGTTCAGGGCAACGGCGTCGTAGCCTTGCCGTTCAGCCGCCTCGCATACGAAGCTGGAAATATCGAATTCATCGTCAACGACCAGAACCTTCGGTCTGGGTGGACACGCTTCCAGCATTTAAATTACTTTCCTGAACGGTTTTTGTAGCAGCCGGAGAATAGTCTACCGGTCATGTAGTCCGGCGATGGCGCAGGACAAAATTGTTTGTAAAGTTTTGTAATTGGATGGCCTAAATCAGGATCTGCCGTCGAGCGCGGCGCGGACCCCTAAAGCCAGGTCAGCCCTGGTGTAGGGCTTGGTCAGCATATTTCCGGTAAGATCGCCATAGGTGTCTGCATCGGTGATCTTTTGCATGTAGCCGGTAACCATTAATATCCTGATATTGCGGTCCCGGACCTGGGCCGAACGGGCCAGTTCCAGGCCGTTCATGTCACCGGGCATGACGATGTCGGAAAACAATAAATCAATTTCACCGACTTCGGTCATTTCCAGGATATTCATCGCCTGGGCGGCGTTGCCCGCCGTTAGAATACTGTAGCCGAGCCTGTGCAGTGTGCCTTTTGCCAGATTGACAAGATCGGGCTCGTCATCGACCACAAGAATAGTCTCACGCCCGCCCAGGATAATGCTTTGATCGACCGCAGCAGGGTCTCTGAGCGCTTCGCCGGTCACATCCCGAGGCAAATAAATATGGAAAACTGTGCCCTGACCCGGTTCGGAATTAACGGAAATCGACCCACCGGAACGTTCGACAAAACCATAAACCATGCTCAGACCCAATCCGGTTCCGGCCCCTAGACCATCGGTGGTGAAGAAGGGGTCGAATATATTGTCGATGATATCCTTGGCTATTCCGGTGCCGCTGTCACCGACTGTCAGGTGAACGTATTCACCGGGGCCCGGCGCGGCGCTCGGCTCCGCGCTGGGCGGTCCTATTACCTTGTTCTCCGTCCTGAATGTCAGCCTGCCACCTTCAGGCATCGCCTTGCGGGCATTGATCGACAGATTAAGTATCGTATCTTCAAACTCGCCTTCATTGATTGATGTAATCCAGATGTTTTCAGCCAATTCATTAATGATTTCGATTTCGGGACTCAAGGATCTGGCGATCAATGGCGCCATGCTGACAATCGACGTATTGATGTTCACAAAAATTGTCCGGGGCGCTGTCTTGGTCGAAAAAGACAGCAATCGTTTGGTCATCTCCGAGCCTCGAAGAGCCGCCCGTTGCGCCGTTTCGACCAGGGGCAACAGGTCTGGCCGGGCGATCAAATCTTCTTCCAGCAAATCAAGGTTGCCAAGAATGATGCCCAGAAGATTGTTGAAATCGTGGGCGATGCCCCCGGTCAAATGCCCGATGGCCTCAATTTTCTGGGATCGCCGGGCGCTTTCTTCCGCTATTTTGCGCTCGGTTATATCTTCGACAAAGGCTAAGTAAACAGGGGGGACCTCATCACGCAGATAATTCAGGCGGACGGAGGCATCATAGATTGTCCCGTCCTTTCGTTGGTGCCGGGTTTCGTAGGTGATTTCATCGCGCCAACTGTTATGCAGTTGGTCGATCATTGCACTAAACTTCGCAACTTCATCATCGGGCTTGATGTCGAGGGGTGTCATGTTCATCAATTCAATTGACGAATATCCAAGGTTTTCCCGCGCCCCCTTGTTGACAAGAGAGAACCGCAGGGTTTCGCTTCCGAAGATAAAAATGCCGTTAAGGGACCCTTCGACAACACGGCCAAGCCTTGCTTCCAGGTTTTCCGTTCGTTTGTGCTCGCCGATATCGAGCGAAACCGACATCAGACATTTTTTCCCGGCAAAATCGATCACATCGGCGACGATCAACAAATCGCGCAAAATCCCTTTTTTGGTCCGCACCCTGATTTCAAGATCACGGACAAAACCTTCTTTTTCAAGAATTTCGATAAATTCCAGCCGATCTTCCGGGTAGGCCCAAAATCCAATCTCGGCGATCGTCTTGTCGATAACGTCGGCTCTCTCCATGCCCATAAATTCAAGCCAGGTATCGTTGACATTGATCACCCGGGTCGTCTCCGCATCGTTGATGGCGATCATTGCCGGGCTGGAAGAGAAAGCCCGCTCAAACAACTCATCGCTGGCCCGCAAGGCGTCTTGATTGGCAATTGTCCGACTGACATCGCGGACAAACGACGAAATTCCGAAGACGCCGCCATCTTCGTTGATCAGGGGTGAATTGTGCCATTCGCAGGTAATGCCGGTGCCGTCTTTGCGTATGCTTTCATTGACCGCGTAGTCGCCGCCCCGATTGCCAATCACGTCACGCCAATCCTGATCGACCCGTTCGCGCAATTCCGGTGCTACAATGATGTCACAAGCATGGCACCCAAGGGCTTCCTCGCGGCTGTAGCCGAAGATTTCCTCGGCCGCCGGATTCCATTCCCTGACCTTGAAATCCGTATCCCAATTGATCACACCAAGAGGCGTCCGGTTGATCTGAAGCGCCAGGCGACTTTCCGAAAACTTCAGCTTCTCGGCCACCAACCGGCTTGTGGTTAAATCCTCTATGTGGGCGATTGTATGATTTTCACCGGCCACGTCGCCGCTAAGCAGCGCCACATTGACTCTGGCCCAGGCAATGGATTTGTCTTTCTGAATGAAGCGCAATTCGGCCTGGAAAAAACCTTCCGGATTATCTTCATCGACCAGGCGTAGATGTTGTTTGCTGAAATATTCCAGATCGCCTGGATGAATGAGATCAAAATATGTCTGGGAGTAAAGCTCCGCTTCGCCATAGCCGGAAAAATTGCGCATGGAGCGGTTGGCGCTTTCAAATCTTCCGTTTCGATCGGCCAGAACCATGCCGACGCCGGTATTTTCAAAGGCGCTGCGAAACCGTTTGTCACTCTTCATCAGGCGTCTGGATTGTCTCGCGGCCTGTTCGTCGCGACACCGGACACCCTCATGCAACATCAACAAACCGGTCAGTATTTCCCGAACCGCCGGGTCCTGTTCAGCGGCAATCCCGGCCTCGGTAATCAGGCACCGTCCGTTGCTGATATCCAGTAGATGATCAAGGATGGATTTCTTGCTTTTTTCCATGAATTTTAATGTCTTCGAATTTTCTCTTCGCCTGATTGCGCGTTTTGTCGAACAAACAGGTAATAGTGTTCAAGGTCGTTGGTCAAGGCGGTCGGTTGTCGAACAAAGAGGTCTAATTTTTCGAAGTTCTGCCGCGAAACATCTGCCCAGACAAAAGATTCCAAGGCAATTTGGCTAATCCCGCACTGCCAATCATGTGAGTCACCAGGCAGGATTCCGTGCGTGTCGGTCGAAGATATTTTCTATTCACGGCGTCGCCGTTTTGTAAAGCTATGTAATATTGCTATTCTCAACAGCAACGCCAGAATCAATGACCGGAGTTTCCCTTTATGGCGAAAGGCTTACATATTCTGATTGTCGATGACGATGCCGATCTTCGCTTGACCGTTGGCCGAATTTTACAACGGGATGGCTACCACGTCAGCGAAGCCGAAAATGGCGATCAGATGCGCGAGATCATTGCCGAGCACGATATTGCCCTGGTCATTCTTGATTTGATGCTGCCGGGCGAAGACGGGCTGACACTGGCTCGCGATCTGACCAGTAATACCACTATTCCCTTTATCATGCTGACCGGGCGGGGCGATGTGGTCGACAAAGTGGTCGGCCTGGAAATCGGCGCCGACGACTATATTACCAAGCCGTTTCATGGCCGTGAACTGACCGCCCGCATCGGCACTGTTCTTCGCCGATCTTCTGCCAGGGCAGCGCCATCACACTCACCTGCCGCCGCCAAAACCAAACCCGACATTATTGAATTTGGCGATTGGATATTTAACACAAATAATGGCAACCTGGTTTCCAGGGATGGTCAGGAAGTCATTCTGACCACTTATGAATTCCAGGTTCTCGCCGCCATGGCGACGCGCCCGAACCGGCCCTTAAGCCGGGATCAGATTCTCGACCTGGTCGGTGATCGGGAATGGGCCCCTTATGATCGCAGCATCGATGTTCTGGTCGGAAAAATCCGTAAAAAACTGAACGATAATCCTAAATCACCAAAATACATCAGGACCATGCGCAACCTGGGCTACATGTTCATCAGCCGTCAGAACGGACCGGAATAAACGTCGGTTTGAACAGATAGCGGGCGACAACATCCCCGTACCCCTGAAAGACAAACGCCTTGTTACTTTCTGCGATCTGCTGCCGGTGTTGTCTATAGTAGGCGGGAATATCGTACCATTTCAGTGCCGGATAGCGATGATGGACGACGTGCAGGTTATTGTTCAAAAACAACAGAGAGAAAAACCAGCCGGTTTCGACAATCGCCGTACATTGTTCCGGCGTATCGCCCGAACGATGTTCGATGAACGAACGGATCAGGCTCAACACCAGGCCCGGATAGGCAAAGAACAGAACATACTGCCACCAGGGCATACCCGCCCCGGCCGAAACCAGGGCGAACAACAAGGCAATCCCGGCCACATGCAGAGCCCAGGTACGGCGAACACCTTTGGCATTGATCAGCAAACATCCCAGTTCATACTTAATCAGCCAACTGAGGACAATAAACGGTCCCAGGATCATGCGTCCGGCAAAGGTCTGGTTGGCGATCATGATCATTTTCACGACCCGGTTGAGCCCGTGCCAGTCTTGTTGACGCCAGTAAAAGGATTCAGGGTCCTGATCCGGGTCGGTCAACCAGGCGTCCCGGTGATGGGCCGTATGGCTGCGCACGTACGTGAAATAGGGAAACCACAGTCCGACGGGAAGAAAGAACAGGGCCGAGCGCAGCCAGTCGGGCACCCGTTTTATGCCCGGAGCCGTGCGCAGGCAATGGACGCTTTCGTGGACCAGAGAGGCATGCAGGGCCGCGACCACGCCACCGCCGATCATTAACAAATACCAGGGTATAATTTGATGGAAAATAATCAGTCCGGCCCAACATAAAAACGTCGCAATCAGGACCAGCCAGGTCGGTCCTTCACCGCGCCAGAAAACGCCAACTGATTTTTCCATACAGGTTGTCCACCGTTCTTATTTCGTAAAAATTCGTATTGTCTGGAAATAAACTCGATGTTATTTCCCGGCGATCTTCCCCCCCAGGCAGATCGTCCGTCATATTATATAAAAAATGCCAAAGATACAATCATCACCGATCACCCATGCACCGATGATAATCCGCCAGTGGCACATTGGCGAAGCCGACCAGCCGCAAGGACTGGCGCACCTGGGCCAGGGTCGGATCGGCAAAGGCGGCCTCGATGGCGGCGATCATGGGCCGAACCCGATCTTCGCCCACATCGGCCCGAGTGACATAGGGCAAGCCCGGTGCCTCGACACTTTGGTCGACAACGGACAATCCTGCCAGTTGTTCCGGTTCCACATCGCCTATCAGGGCAAAAGTAACGCCGTCGATGGCGGCCAGGTCCGCCGCCCCATCGCGCACCATTTGAATACTGGCGGCGTGGCCCCCACTGATGACGATATCGCAGATCGAACGAATATCCGGCGCCATGGCCACCAGCGCCCGCCAGCCCGAATAGGAATCCAGCCCGTTGACGGCGATCCTTCCGGGCAGGGCACCGGCCAGATTTTCCGCCGCCTCGCCTGTCCGCATGATGATCAGGCTGCGATAGTCCGCCCCGTCACAGCCGGGTGCGTGATAGCACGGAGTGCCGAGCAATTGCACTTTGGCGGCCAGCCGGTGGGTCAGCGGATAACCGCAGGTCTGGGCCATGAACAGGCCCGGCGATTGCCAGATATCGTAAGGATCAATGCCGGAATGATCCAGGTGGTCGGGTACACCGGACACCCCGTGGGCGGCGAAGTGCCGGGCCAGCCCGGCCCACCAGGCCTCATTGGCCGGGCGCAGGGCGGGCCGGTCATACATGCCCAGAAAGGCATAAACGTCTTGCGATGTCATGGCCGAGTATTGCACATTATTGACCGGATCAGGAGATCAGAAAATGCTTGAATATGTAAGCTGCTCACGCATGGAAGACGGCACCCGGGAAGACTGGGATTTGCTGTTCAGGCTTGAACAGAAAGTCACTTCAGATGTGGTTGACCGAATCCCCGGTCATTTAAAATTGCTCGACGTGGACTGGGGCGGATATGTCATCGTTCCGACCGCGCCGGGGCCGGGAGTGGAACTGGATGAAGACGTGGCCGCCGCCCATCCATACAAGGGCGATGAGCGACACCTGGAAATGGCCGATCACCCCATTATATGATAGTCCTGTTTGCGACACATTTGAGCCCGCAACTGCCGCTTTTTGGTTATCCGCAAATTCATCCGTGCTTATAATTCTTGTCCAAAATGGAGGATAAATCGTGGCGAGACGGGCCAGACGTAAAAGAGAAACCGCCGACTTCAAGCAGTTGCCCTACAAGCAGCCGCGCAATCCCTATCAGCCGTTCAATATTCTATCCGATGACCAGATTGAAGACATTCACCAGACTTCCCTGAAAGTGCTGAGCGAGATCGGCATCAATTTCCTGTGCCCGGAAGCGCGCGACATTTTGCAATCCGCCGGGGCCGAGGTAAAACCCGACGACACCCGCGTGCGCTTCGATCCCGCCCTGATTGAAAGCACCATCAAGACCGTGCCCGCCCGCTTCACCGGACATTCCCGCAACGCCGCCCATAACCTGGAATACGGCGACAATTACACGGCCTATTGCATGGTCGCCAGCCCGCCCAATGCGACCGATCTGGACAACGGCCGACGCCAGGGCAATTTCGAGGATTACTGCAATTTCATCCGCCTCGGCCAGAGCCTGAATATTGTTCACCAGATCGCCGGGTACCCGGTCGAACCGACCGATATAGACCCGCCCATCCGCCATCTGGTGGCCGAACAGGCGAGCCTGAAACTGTCCGATAAAATGGGTTTCGGCTATTCCCTGAACCGGCAGCGGATCAGGGATTCCATTGAAATGGTGCGCATCGCACGCGGCGTTTCGGTTGACCAGATGAAGTCGGAGCCTTCCATGTTCACCGTGGTCAACGCCAATTCCCCCTTGCAATATGATGTCGCCATGCTGGGCGGCATCATGGAAATGGCGCGCATGAACCAGCCGGTGATTGTCACCCCGTTCACCCTGGCCGGGGCCATGGCCCCGGTCACCGTGGCCGGGGCGGTGGTGCAGCAAAACGCCGAGGCCCTGGCCGGTATTGCTTTCCTGCAAATGGTCAATCCCGGAGCGCCCGCCATGTATGGCGGCTTTACCTCCAACGTCGATATGCGCACCGGATCACCGGCCTTCGGCACCCCGGAATATGCCAAGGCGGTGCTGATTGG
>ENA-ORDP01000737-ORDP01000737.1-marine-sediment-metagenome-genome-assembly--contig:-NODE-737-length-19867-cov-34.936150_pt1 | contig 19867 bp, 25 predicted proteins | sample MGYA00248627_ERZ508539 | MGnify/ENA primary metagenome ERZ508539 (study PRJEB26208, sample SAMN05571518) | marine sediment metagenome | biome: deep sea; feature: Hydrothermal vent; material... | reverse complement strand
TAAGGATCATTCCAGCCGATATAGTCCCAGTAGGTCACGTGGAAACTGAGTGGAACGACGCGTTCCATGGGCAGACCCGAGTCCTTCAGGGAACTCACAAAAGTATCGGCCGGCGGACAACTGCTGCATCCTTCGGAAGTGTAGAGTTCCAGCAACGTAGCCTTCGACTGCCCACTTTCAAATATAAGATCGCCCTGGTCTGCAAACACCGGATTGCCGGTAGCCATCAGGACAGATAATATATGTAAGGGTATATTGATCATCTCTCTGTACGTTACCACCAGTTCAACAACCGCCTGGACGCGCTGCCCGGGGAACAAGTTTCGTATCGGGCTACCGAACTCACCACCTGGTCGTGAATTTTTCGGGAACCGGCGCGTCCAGAGATTCGCAGCGCACATCCTTGACCCGCGAGGCCGGCGGCCCTGACCACAACCACAGCTTCAGCTCTTCAACAGCAGCGACTTCACCACAGGCGAGTACTTCGACGGAACCATCGGGCAGGTTTCTGGCATAACCGGTGACACCGAGTTGCCGCGCTTCGCGCTCGGTAGACGCGCGATAGAAGACGCCCTGTACCCGGCCGGTAATAATACAGCGTACACAGATCAACCAAGGGCCTTCTGCAAAGCGGCCAGGAAGGCTTCGTTTTCATCGGGTCTGCCAACGGTAACGCGCAGGCAGTTTTGCAGACGACCGCCGACCGGGTTCAGATTCTTGATCAGTACGCCCTGTTTTTTCAGGGTATTAAAGATGTCGTCCGCTTTACCTTGCAGGATCTTAAACAGTATAAAGTTAGCCTCACTTGGATAGACCTCTATGCCGTCGAACGTATCCAGCGCCCTGGCGAGCTGACTGCGGTCAGCACGAATCTGCCGCGCCTGCTCATCCAGCATGGTTTTGTTCTGCAATGCAAACAGCGCGCTGGCCTGAGTCAGGACGTTGATATTGTATGGCAGGCGTGTCTTGTCAATCTCGCGCAGCCACTCCGGGGCACCCGCCAACAGGCCCAGACGCAGGCCGGCCAGGCCCATCTTGGATACGGTACGCAGTACCAGCAGATTTGAAAATTCACCCAGACGCGGCATGAAGCTGGCGTCGGTAAAGGGTGCGTAGGCTTCGTCGATGACTACCAGGCCCGGCGCATGCCTGATCACCGCTTCCACAGCCGTTGCATCGAAAATTGTTCCGGTTGGATTATTCGGGTAGGACATAAAAACGATGGCCGGCTGGTGCTTATCGATAGCTGCCTGCATAGCGCTAACGTCCAGTGAGAAATCTGCCGCCAGCGGGACACCCTGGTAAGTCATGCCCGCGACGTCCGCGATCATGCGGTACATCACGAAGGTCGGATCCGGCGCCAGCATCACGCGTCCGGGCTGTGCAACTGCCAGCGCCAGCATTTGAATCAGTTCATCAGAGCCGTTACCGAGCACCAGCTGCATACCGTCCGGTACCTGCATGGCCTGTGCAAGCTTGTCGGTCAGTGTCCGGGCGCTCGGGTCCGGGTAACGATTCAGCTCCACCGAGCGCAGGGTATCCAGCCACTGTTCTACCAGTTCATCCGGCCAGCGGTAGGGGTTTTCCATCGCATCCAGTTTGACCAGATCACCGGGATCGGGCACATGGTAAGCGCTTAACGCCAGCACCTCGGGGCGTATCCAGCGCTGCGGGGATTTTGGGTCCGGTGTCATTTTCCGGGCATCCGGTATTCCGCCGACCGCGCGTGTGCGGTCAGACCCTCGCCGCGCGCAAGTTGCGCAGCGGTCCGACCCAGATCGGCGGCACCGGCTGCCGAGCACTGGATCAGGCTGGAGCGCTTCTGGAAATCGTATACACCCAGGGGCGAGGAAAAACGCGCTGTGCGCGAGGTAGGCAAGACGTGATTGGGGCCTGCACAGTAATCCCCCAGTGCCTCGGCGGTGTAACGACCCATAAAAATAGCACCTGCATGCCGAATGGAAGCGGCCATGGCCTGTGGGTCGGCGACCGACAGTTCCAGGTGTTCAGGGGCGATATAATTGGCAACCTCAACGGCCTCGTCCAGATCACGTACCTGGACCAGCGCACCGCGACCAGCCAGCGATGCCTGGATAATATCGGCGCGTTCCATCTGTGGCAGCTGCCGGTTGATGCTGTCAGCTACCTGTTGCAGAAATTCCGCATCCGGACTCACCAGGATCGCCTGCGCATCTTCATCGTGTTCCGCCTGTGAAAACAGGTCCATGGCGATCCAGTCCGGGTCGGTCTGACCGTCACACACCACCAGGATTTCCGATGGGCCGGCGATCATGTCGATGCCAACCTTGCCGAACACCATACGCTTGGCAGTGGCCACATAAATATTGCCAGGGCCGACAATCTTGTCCACCGCTGGAATTGTCCCGGTACCAAACGCCAGTGCCGCCACAGCCTGCGCACCGCCAATGCTGAAGACACGGTCAACGCCGGCAACCGCGGCGGCGGCCAACACCAGTTCGTTACGCACGCCATCCGGTGTCGGTACCACCATCACCAGCTCACTGACGCCGGCTACCTTTGCCGGTATCGCATTCATCAATACCGATGACGGATACGCCGCCTTGCCGCCGGGAACATACAGGCCGGCACAATCCAGGGGCGTTATCTGTTGCCCCAGCAATGTGCCGTCTGCTTCCGTGTAGGACCAGGATTCCAGTTTCTGCCGTTCGGCGTAGGTGCGTACACGGTTCGTGGCGCAGTCCAGCGCTTCACGTTGAGCTTTGGTAATACTGTTCAGTGCTTGCTGCAGACTATCCTGATGAATTTCCAGCTCCGCAACATTTGCGACCTGCAGCCGATCGAAGCGTTGCGTATAGTCCAGCAAGGCTGCATCACCGCGGCTGCGTACCGCAGCAATAATGTCGCGTACGGTTTGTTCAACCTGGCTGTCTGTGACCGCCTCCCAGGCCAGCAGGCGGTCGAGCTGCGCATAGAATTCACTGTGCGTACTGTCCAGACGTTTAACCGTGACGGCACTCACGCAGCATCCTCCTGCTGGCGCACAGCTTCGGCAATCTGATCGATGAAAGACTGTACGCGGGTGTGTTTGCGCTTCATGGACGCCTTGTTGACGACCAGGCGTGAACTGATGTCTGCGATACTTTCCAGGGGCATAAGACCGTTTGCCTTAAGCGTATTCCCGGTGTCGACCACATCCACGATCAGGTCGGACAATCCGACCAGCGGCGCCAGTTCCATGGAACCGTACAGCTTGATGATTTCGACCTGCATACCCTGTTTCGCAAAATACTCGCGTGCGCAGTTCACGTACTTGGTGGCGATGCGCAGACGTTGCGCCTGTTCAGACCAGGGTCCGTGCCCGGCCACCATCAAACGGCAGCGCGCTATACGCAAGTCCAGCGGTTCGTACAGACCGGCGCCACCGTGCTCCATCAGCACGTCCTTGCCTGCCACCCCCAGATCGGCGGCGCCGTACTGTACATAGGTCGGCACGTCGGAAGCGCGAATTATTACCAGCTTCACGTCGTCGTGATTGGTATCCAGAATCAGCTTGCGGCTGGTTTCGGGATCGTCAACCGCTTCGATACCGGCGTGCGCCAGCAACGGCAGGGTTTCCTTGAAAATGCGTCCTTTGGAAAGCGCAATAGTCAACTGTTCGGACATGTTCTGTGCCTGAGAAGATCGTGCGTCTGTAGACGCCGTGAGGTTACTGGATCTGTTTTGCCGACTGTTCCGGCGTCAGGGTACGGAATGACAAAGCATGCACCGCACCCTGCATGGCATCACCCAGCGCGGCGTAAACCATCTGGTGCTGCTGTACACTGGACTTGCCTTCAAATGCAGCGCTCACAACGGTTGCTTCAAAGTGATCGCCATCACCCTGTACGGTGACCTGTGCCGAAGAAATGCCTTCTTCGATAAGTTTTTTGAGTTCGTCTGCCTGCATGTTCCTGCCCGTAATAGCCCTCTAAAACACGAATCATACTATAAGTCAGGAACCTGTGATTAACTGTCTTTGAACCGCCAAGACGCAAAGATCGCCAAGAAAAATTTTATTTTTCTTTGTGGTCTTTGCGTCTTGGCGGTTCAATCAGGTTTTGAGGTTTTGTCAAAACCCCATTCAGTCGCGCTGCAAGGGCAGCACCTGGTCCAGCGAACTGACCCGCGCCAGCGCCAGCATCTGGGTGGGTATATTGAAAAACCGGATGGCCTTGCCGGATTGATGTGCCTGCCGCAGACAATCCACCAGCAGCGCCACACCGGCGCTGTCCGAACGCTGCACCCCACTCAGATCGATATCCAGCGTCTCGCAGCCCGAAAACTGCGTGTGGCACTTGCGCCATAGACCGGCTACCGAATCAAAGTTCAGATCACCGCTGATCTCCAGACGACCGTTTTTCCCCTGCTGAATGTCTGCCTGCATAGCAGACGCGCCGGCCTTACGGGCCACTGCCTTTCTCGGCACTGTTGAGTAAAAACTTGCCTATCAGCTTTTCCAGCACCAGCGCCGGTGCCGTGAACTCGATCACTGAGCCATCCGTGAGAAATTCTTCAGATCCTCCCGGATCGAGTGCTATGTACTGCTCCCCCAGCAAACCGGCGGTATAGATACTGGCCACCGTATCATCCGGGAACCGGTCGTAGGCCTTGTCCATTCCTATAGCAACAACGGCCTCATAACGCTTGTTATCGTAATCGATACTGGACACCCGTCCTACCAGGACGCCGCCTGCCGTCACTGGTGAGCGTACTTTCAGGCCACCGATATTTTCAAAACGCGCAGTGAGTGTGTAGCTGTTGGCTGCCGAGAAGGTGCCCAGGTTGCTCACTTTCATTGCCAGCACAAAGAGCGCGGCAATACCGGCGGCGATAAGCATTCCGACCATCAGTTCCATGGTTTTGGTCTGTTTCATGGCGGGCTGGGAGTCCTAATCTCCGAACATCAATGCGGTCAAAACAAAATCCAGGCCCAGCACGGCAAACGCCGCGTAGACTACGCTGCGTGTTGTCGAGCGGCCGACACCCTCGGATGTCGGTACCGTATCATAGCCTTCGAATACCGCAATCCAGGTGGCAACAAATCCGAACACGACACTCTTGATGACACCGTTAAACACATCATTGTACAGGTCCACCTTGGACTGCATTTGCGACCAGTAAGCACCCTCGTCCACACCCAGCAGGCCGACGCCGACGAAGTACCCCCCGTAAATACCCACCGCACTGAACATCGCGGCCAGCAGCGGCATAGAGATGAAACCGGCCAGGAAGCGTGGCGCGATCACGCGGTGAATCGGGTCTACTGCCATCATTTCCATACCCGCCAGCTGTTCGGTAGCCTTCATCAGGCCTATTTCGGCGGTCAACGCCGACCCTGCCCGCCCGGCAAACAGCAGACCGGTCACCACCGGCCCCAGCTCGCGCACGATTGACAGCGCGACCACCACGCCCAGGGACTCCTCGGCACCGAAATCCACCAGGGTGTTGTAGCCCTGCAATGCCAGCACCATACCGACAAATACCCCCGATACGACAATGATGGGCAGCGACAGTACACCGACTGAAAACAGCTGCGCAATCAGCAAACGCGGACGCACCAGCACAGCAGGAATCCCGACCAGTATTTTCAGCAAAAACAGATTGAAACGTCCGAGCGTCTCGAAAAAACCGAAGCCACTGCGGCCGAGTCCGCGTATCAATTCAAGCATCCAGCAGGTCTTCCGTATAATCCGGCGCAGGGTAATGGAACGGGACAGGGCCATCCGGCAGGCCCTGCATAAACTGTTGAACCCTGGCAGAGTCGGTTTTCGCCAGCGTATCAGGTGTGCCCTGGCCGATCACCTTGCCCCCGGAAATCACATAAATGTAATCCGCGATTGCAGCCGTTTCCTGAACGTCGTGGGACACGACAATACTGGTGAGGCCGAGCGCATCGTTCAGTAATCGAATCAGTTGCACCAACGCCCCCATCGAAATCGGATCCTGCCCGGTGAAGGGCTCATCATACATGATCATCATCGGGTCCAGCGCAATGGCCCGCGCCAGCGCCACGCGCCGGGCCATACCACCGGACAGCTCGCTGGGTTGCAGGTCGCGCGCGCCTCTCAGGCCTACGGCCTGCAGTTTCATCAACACCAGGTCGCGCACCATCGATTCCGGAAGGTCGGTGTGCTCGCGTAACGGGAAAGCCACGTTGTCGAACACCGTCAAATCCGTCAACAACGCACCCGACTGGAACAGCATCCCCATACGCCGCCGCAGCCTGTACAGGGCGGTCCGGCCGAGTTCCTGCACTTGCTGGCCATCCACCTCGATACTGCCCCGGTCGGGCGCAAGCTGTCCGCCGATCAGGCTCAGCAGCGTGGTCTTGCCGGTACCACTGGGACCCATAATGGCGGTCAGCTTGCCGCGCGGAATATCCAGATCCACACCGTCAAAGATCACCCGATCACCACGCGCATAGTGTAAGTTACGGATTTTGACCAGCGTTTCAGAACCGACCGGGGTAATCATTTCGGCGCTGCTCTGCATTTTGTTATTGATTCCCTTCCATGAAAAGAGTTGCCACATTATACGAAAATAAACTGCTGGATTAGTAGCCTGACCTGAATGACACCAAGTTAAGCCTTAAATGCACGTATTCCCGTCATTCCGGCGCAGGCCGGAATCCATGAAGCCTGATTAAACAGCCTGGATCCCGGCCTGCGCCGGGATGACGGTTGTAATTTCGGCTTAACGTTGTAATTTCGGCTTAACGTTGTAATTTCGGCTTAACTTAGCGCCATTCCAGCCTGGCCTGATTTCTTCAGCGACCTTCGGTTTTCTCCACCCCGCAGCGCTCGCAGCGGTAGCAGGTCACCAGACACCCCTGCCGGGTATCAAACGGCTTATCCACCACAACCCATTTGTGAAATCCACGCCGGCACAGGGTATTGCCCCTGTGCTTTTTCGCAACCGGCGGTTTTTTGAAAGGCACAACATGGGTCATGCGACTACTCCGGGGAAACGTGCACATTTGTCCCCATGTGTTTGAACCCGTTACTATACGCCACCTATGTGGATGCAGATCATTGCTGTTGTTAGCGGTTTCGTTTTACTTGTCTGGGGCGCAGATCGTTTTGTCATGGGCGCCGCTGCAACTGCCCGTCTGCTGGGAATTCCCCCCCTGTTGATCGGCCTGACCATTGTCGGCTTCGGTACCTCGGCGCCCGAAATACTGGTCTCGGTGGTCGCCTCGCTGCAAGGCAACCCCGGGCTGGCAATCGGCAATGCCATTGGTTCGAACATTACCAATATAGCGCTGATACTGGGTACTACGGCACTGGTTACACCGCTGGCAGTCGATTCCGGAATTATGCGCCGCGAAATGCCCATACTTATCGGCACGACGGTATTCGCCTACCTGCTGCTGATGGATGGCAAACTGGGTTTCGGCGACGGACTGGCCCTGCTGTTCGGCCTGCTGGTTATGTTGGGCTGGGTCATCTATGTGGGCCTGTCTTCGCGCGACAGCAAAGATCCCATGGCGGCAGAATACGCGGCTGAGATTCCCACCGATCTGTCGCTGACCCGGGCGCTGATCTGGTTGCTGATTGGCGGTATTGTGCTGATGGTCGGCTCGCGCATGCTGGTGTGGGGCGCGGTGGGCATTGCCCAGCACTTCGGCATCAGCGATCTCATTATCGGCTTAACCATCGTTGCACTGGGAACCAGCCTGCCGGAACTGGCCGCAACCATTGCCAGTGCGCTTAAAAACGAGCCGGATATTGCCATCGGCAATGTCATTGGCTCCAACATGTTCAACCTGCTTGCAGTGCTCGGAATTCCGGGTATTCTCAGCCCTTCTGTCGTCGATTCTGCGGTACTCAGCAGAGATATGCCTGTCATGGTAATCCTGACAGTGGCCATGCTGGTCATGGCTTACGGGTCTCATGGCAAGGGTCGCATAAATCGCCTGGAAGCCACGCTGCTGCTCGCCGCCTACGCAGGGTATCAGACGCTGTTATACTTCACAGCCGTTAGATGAAACCACCTATATGAATGATTCAACCTTGAAAAAACTGGGTCTCGCGGTTCTGGAAACGGAATCCACTGCGGTTAATGCACTGAAATCACGTATTGACGATGATTTTGTGCGCGCCTGCCGCTACATGCTGGACTGCGAAGGACGCGTGGTCGTCATCGGCATGGGCAAATCCGGCCACATCGGCAGCAAGATCGCAGCGACGCTGGCCAGTACCGGGACACCGGCTTTTTTCGTCCATCCCGGCGAAGCCAGTCACGGCGACCTCGGCATGATTACCTCCAAAGACGTTGTCCTGGCGCTATCCAACTCGGGAACCACCGAGGAAATCCTGACCATCCTGCCGCTCATCAAGCGCCTGGACGTACCCCTGATTACGCTGACTGGTAACCCAAAATCGTCACTGGCCGAGGCCGCCAGCGTAAATATTGATGTCGCTGTCGAAGAGGAAGCCTGTCCGCTGGGCCTGGCGCCTACCGCAAGTACTACGGCAGCACTCGCCATGGGTGATGCACTGGCGATTTCGTTGCTGGAAGTGCGCGGCTTCACCTCGGATGATTTTGCGCGTTCGCACCCGGGGGGCAAGCTCGGTCGCCGCCTGCTGCTGTTGATAGATGACCTGATACATACCGGTGAGCGGGCGCCAAAAGTGTTCTCCGGCACCCTGATCTGTGATGCACTGCTGGAAGTCACCCGCAAGGGTCTCGGCGCAACGGCGATTATCGACAACGACAATGTAGTCCAGGGCATTTTTACCGATGGTGATTTGCGCCGGGCGCTGGACCGTGCCGTCGACCTCAACACCACCCCGATTGATGAACTGATGACCCGCGACTGCACACTGATATCCCCGGGCCTGCTGGCAGCGGAAGCGCTGCAAATAATGGAGAACGGGAAATTCAACGCACTGCTGGTTGTTGACGATAACAAGCGGCTGGTAGGCGCCCTTAACATGCACGACCTGCTACGCGCAGGCGTTGTATAAAGGCATGAAAGAGTTTCTCGAAAAAGCTGCGCGTATCAAGCTGCTGATTTTTGACGTCGACGGCGTACTGACCGACGGCAGCCTGTTCCTCGATGACGATGGACGTGAATACAAAGCCTTCCATTCGCAGGACGGACACGGTATCAAAATGCTGCAAAAGCACGGTGTGCGTTGCGCCATCATTACCGGCCGCACCTCGAAACTGGTGGAACATCGCATGCGCAACCTGGGTATAGACCTCATCTACCAGGGTCAGCACGACAAGCTGAAAGGCTTCGCCGATTTACTGAAACGCCTGGATCTGAACCCGGAACAGGTGGCCTACGTGGGTGACGACGTCGTTGACTTACCGGTAATGCGCAAGGTCGGTCTGGCTATAGCGGTTCAGGATGCTCATCACTGGGTTCTCAAACATGCCCACTGGCAAACACCCCGCCCGGGCGGTCGCGGTGCCGCGCGCGACGTCTGTGAAATGCTGATGGAAGCACAGGGCGTTTTGCAACAGGAACTGGAAAGCTACCTGTGATTCGTAGCCGGCACTGGATGACGATCACCGCCCTGGCGACAGCAACTGCGGCCGCCGTATGGCTGTACCTGTACACGGGTCAGCTGGAGGATCACCGCTCCGGCACATCGCTGCAGCCCGATCTTTATATCGACCAGCCGCACTGGACACTATTCAACCAGCAAGGGCGGGTAAGCAAGCAACTGTATGCCGACAGGCTGGAACAGTGGCCCGATGAAAACGGTGCCCGGCTGACAGAACCACTGCTCGATATCAGTGACCGGAAACAGCGTCCGTGGCAGGCAACAGCCCGTCATGGCCGCATAAACCCGGATGACCAATCCATTCTGCTGGAACAGGATGTCGTCCTGCGGCGGGAACCGGATAAGCACGGCCTGGTCATAACAACCGGTCAACTGCGCTTTACGCAAAACGGGGATACCGTCGAGACCGAAGACGAGGTTGTATTAAACACAGGGAGCTGGCAATTTACCGCCACCGGGCTGCGTACCAGTCTCGGTCAGCAGCGTCTGGAACTTCTCAACAATGTACGAGGCAGGCATGAATAGACGGTGGAACCGGTGCTTGTTGATGACACTGATCCTCGGCCCGCTAAACAGCTGGGCACTTTCCAGCGATCGCGAACAACCCATGTTGATCGAAGCCGACCGCGCCGAACTGGACGATGCCAATGGCATCAGCGTTTATCGCGGCAATGTCAAAGTTACCCAGGGCACGCTGATACTTACAGGTGATATCATGACCGTCCACAGCAAGGGCAATGATGTCGACAAGGTCGTCATGGAGGGTAAACCGGCAACCTACAAACAGCGCCCGGACAACAAGGACAAGGATGTACGTGCCAGAGCACTGCACATGGAATACTTCACCAACCCGGAAAAGATTGTTTTGACAAAGCAGGCCGAGGTCGAACAGGAAGGCGATGTACTGCGCAGTGAACGCATCGAATATGATGTGCCCACAGACAAGGTCAATGCCGGCACAGACCAGCCGGACGAACGTGTTCGCATCACCATTCAACCCAGATCTGACAAAAAGAAAAAGATGCCCGTCAAACCATGAGCCGCCTGGAAGCCCGAGAACTGAGTAAAAGCTATTCAGGCCGTGCGGTCGTGGATGGCGTGTCTCTGCACGTTGAAAGCGGCGAGGTAGTCGGACTGCTGGGTCCCAACGGCGCCGGCAAAACCACCTGTTTCTACATGATAGTCGGGCTGATACCCAGCAACGGTGGCTCAGTATGGCTGGATGACAAGGAACTGACACGTTATCCGATGCACGTCCGCGCCCGCAACGGTGTAGGTTACCTGCCACAGGAAGCCTCGGTGTTCCGTAAACTCAGTGTCTCGGACAACATTCTCGCCGTACTGGAAATGCGTAAGGGCCTGACCCCCCGGCATCGTGCCGACAAGCTGGAAGAGTTGCTGCAGGAGCTGCATATCGGTCACCTGCGCGACCAGAAGGGTCTGAGTCTCTCCGGCGGCGAACGCCGCCGCGTGGAAATTGCACGTGCGCTGGCAATGGAACCACGCTTCATTCTGCTGGATGAACCCTTCGCGGGCGTTGATCCGATTTCGGTCATCGATATCCAGCGTATTGTGGAACATTTGACCGAGCGCAACATAGGCGTGCTGATTACCGACCATAATGTTCGCGAGACACTGGGTATTTGTAATCGCGCCTACATTCTTGGCAGCGGCCAGACACTGGCTGAAGGACCACCGGATGATATTCTGCAGAACCAGAAGGTACGCGACGTCTACCTGGGCGATCATTTCAGGATGTGACAATTAAAAAAGACAACAATAAATTAACTGCTGGCATAATAAATGCAGTAAACTCCGTATCTGTGACCGACAGCAGCACTCCACGGAACCGGGAAACAGAGACACCATAATTTTTTATGAAGCAGTCCATCCAACTTCGGCTTGGCCAGCACCTGACCATGACACCCCAGTTGCAACAGGCGATTCGTCTGCTGCAACTTTCCACGGTGGAGCTGCAGCTTGAGATTCAGGGTGTCCTCGATTCCAACCTGATGCTCGAACCCGATGAAGCCGAAGCGCAAGCCGGCGCGGACGGCAACGTGGACGCCGGCCAGGAGCAACGCAAGCAGAACGAAGCCGAAACCAGCAACGAAACACCTCAGGACGCATCAGAAAAAGAAGTAACAAGTGCCGAAGAGACCATCCCGGAAGACCTGCCGGTCGATACCAGCTGGGAAGACACCTATGATATGGGCGCTACCAGTTTCAGCGCCCCCGCCGAGAGTGATGGCAGGGACTTTTTTGAAACCCACAGTGGCGCCGGCGAATCCCTGCACGAACATCTTACCTGGCAACTTGAACTAACCCGTTTCAGCGATGTTGATCGCATGATTGCCCAGGCTATCCTGGATTCCATAAATGATGACGGTTACCTGAGCGCCACGCTGGAAGAGCTGCACGAAGGTCTCGGACTGGACCCTGTAATAGAGATAGGCCTCGATGAAATCGAGGCCGTGTTACACCGTGTTCAGCACTTTGACCCGGTCGGTGTCTGTGCCCGCGACCCGGCTGAATGTCTGATTATTCAGCTACAAGCGCTGGACGCCGACACCCCGCACCGCACACAGGCGCTGCAATTGGTGCAGGAACACGTCACACTGCTGGGAAATAGGGACTATAATCAGATTATGCGGCGCATGAAGCTGTCCGAAGCGGAGCTTCAGAATGTGCTGAATCTGGTCCAGTCGCTCAACCCGCGGCCTGGATCGCAGATTACAAGCAGCGCACCGCAATACGTGGTACCCGATGTATTTGTCTTTAAAAACAAGAGCAAGTGGCAGGTGGACCTTAATATCGAAGCGGCACCCCGGTTACGCATCAACAGTCACTACGCCAGCCTGGTGAAGCGAGCCGACAACAGTGAAGACAACACCTATCTGCGCAACCATCTGCAGGAGGCGCGCTGGTTCCTGAAGAGTCTGCAAAGCCGTCACGAAACCCTGCTCAAGGTGGCGCGCTGTATCGTCGGTCGCCAGCGAAATTTCTTCGAGTACGGCGATGAAGCCATGAAGCCCCTGGTGCTGCGCGATATCGCCGAAGCGGTGGAAATGCACGAGTCCACTATTTCCCGTGTTACCACGCAGAAGTACATGCACACACCGCGCGGCATCTTCGAATTCAAGTATTTCTTTTCCAGCCACGTTAGTACCGACGACGGAGGTGAATGTTCCGCCACCGCCATCCGCGCTATCGTCAAGAAACTTATTGCCGCCGAAACGCCAACCAAACCTTTGAGCGACAGCAAAATCGCAGCCTTGCTGTCAGGTCAAGGCATTAATGTGGCCAGACGGACCATCGCCAAATACCGCGAATCGATGGCCATCCCCCCTTCAAATGAGCGTAAACGCCTCGCGTGAGGCCATGGACGAGGAGTATATCCATGCAAATTGATCTAACCGGACACCATGTAGAATTGACGGAGCCATTAAGAAACTATGTAAACGAAAAATTTGAGCGACTGGAACGTCACTTTGACCATGTCACTGATGTCCATGTCGTCCTCAGTGTTGAAAAGCTGCGTCAAACCGCAGAGGCTACGATACACATCAGTGGCGGCAAGCTGTTTGCCGACAGCACCAGCGAAGACATGTATGCGGCGATAGACAGCCTGGCCGACAAACTGGACCGGCAAATCAAGAAACACAAGGAAAAACTGACTGATCATCACCGCAGCGAAGGGGCGATGAAGAAACAGGCCCCTCTACCATAACGAACAAATATAATGCTAACTACTGAACTCCTGCATCCTGCGCGCATCGCCTGCCAGCAGGACAGCTCCAGCAAAAAACGCAGCCTGGAATCACTAGGTAATCTTCTGGCCAGTGCGGTACCGGACTACACAGAGACCGAAATTTTCGATAGCCTGGTCGGGCGCGAACGCCTGGGCAGCACTGGACTGGGTAGCGGTGTCGCGCTTCCACACGGGCGTTTGCGCGGTCTGAAACAACCGATTGCCGCACTGATCACCCTCCGGCAGGGCATTGATTTCGATGCCATTGACCAACAGCCGGTCGACCTGCTCTATGCCCTGCTGGTGCCCGAAGAGTCCACCGAAGAACACCTGCAAATTCTGGCCCGGCTGGCTGGTTTGTTCAGTAATGCGGATTTCTGCAGCAAGCTGCGCAACTGCAGCGACAGCGACCAGTGTTTCCAGTTAATCAGCAACCAGAGTAGTGACCAACAGCTGTCCGCATGAACATCGATGCTTCCGTTGGCACCCTGTTTGAAAACCTGCGCGATAAACTGGAACTGCAATGGCTGGGCAGCAAACTGGGTGAAAGCCGTGTCATCCAGAACCCGAAAGCGGAAAGCACCGGTACTGCCCTTGTAGGACACCTGAACCTGATTCACTCCAATCAGGTTCAGGTACTCGGTATAACCGAGATCCACTATCTGGACCGTCTCAGCGAAAACTCACGCCGTGACCTGATCGACCAGCTGTTCGACGGCACCACAGACCTCATCGTGATTGGTGATCAGCAGTCCGTACCCGACGACATCAAGCAACGCAGTGAGGCAAGTTCAACACCGTTATTCGTCTCAAGCCAGAACACCGTACAGCTGGTTAGCTATCTGCAATATTACCTGACCAGCCTGTTTGCCGAAAAAATCACCCTGCACGGTGTGTTCATGGAGGTTTTCAGCCTGGGGCTATTGATCATAGGTGATCCCAGCGTGGGCAAAAGTGAACTGGCACTGGAACTGGTGGCGCGCGGCCACCGACTGGTCGCCGATGATGCGCCGGTCTTTGCCCGGACGTCTCCGGATACCCTGAACGGCCGCTGCCCGGATGTGCTGCGTGACTTCCTGGAGGTGCGCGGCCTGGGCATCCTGAATATCCGCGCCATGTTCGGTGACAGCGCCATCAAGCAAAGCCGCAATCTGCGCCTGATTCTGAAACTGGTCCCGATGACGGAAGAACAGATGCACAGAATAGACCGGCTGCACGGTGCCCGCGCCACCCAGACCATACTCGGCGTCGAAATCCCGGAAATTACCCTGCCGGTTGCACCCGGCCGCAACCTGGCGGTACTGGCGGAGGCTGCTGCCCGCAATCACACCCTGCTGCTGAAGGGCTACGACTCCGCCAAACTGTTTATGGAACGCCAGGCGCGTTTCATGGGCAATAGCTAGTACCCGTCTATAAACGTATGATTCCCCGGATCCCGTCTTCCCGGCGAATGCCGGGATCCAGAGGTTTCAACGGCTGGCTGGATTCCGGCATTCGCCGGAATGACGGAAGTACAGGTTTATGAACAAACACGACCACTCCGAATTCAGGTTAGCGGGCATTTGGTGAAACTGGTTATTGTCAGCGGACATTCCGGCTCGGGTAAAAGTGTGGCTTTGCACACACTTGAAGACCTGGGCTATTACTGTATCGACAACCTGCCGGCCGGCTTGCTCAGCGCGCTGGCTCTGGAACTGAAGCAGACGTCCAATCCTGTTGAAGTTGCCGCCGTGGGTATAGACGCGCGCAATCTGCCACAGGCCCTGCAGCAATTCAACGACATCCTGGCCCGGATTGAAACACAGGACGTCAAATGCGAGATCCTGTTTCTCACCTGCGACACCGATACCTTGATAAAGCGTTTCAGCGAAACCCGCCGCCGTCATCCCCTGAGTAATGACCAGGTATCACTCGCAGAAGCTGTTGCACAGGAAAAAGCCCTGCTGGAGCCCATTGCCAAACGGGCCGATCTGTTCATCGATACCAGCAAAACGACCATCCACCAACTGCGCAGTCTGGTACAGCAACGCATAGAGGGTGGCCAGAAGAGCCGACTGTCGTTATCTTTCCAGTCGTTCGGCTACAAGCATGGTATTCCAACCGACGTGGATTTCGTGTTCGACGCGCGCTGCCTGCCCAACCCCCACTGGCTGCCGGAACTGCGTCCGTTGACCGGACGTGACCTGGAGGTCATCCAGTACCTGGAAGGTGAAATCCTGGTAAAACAGATGTTCCAGGAGCTGTGCACTTTCCTGGATCACTGGATTCCAGCCTTCGAAGACGATAACCGCAGTTACCTGACCATCGCCATCGGTTGCACCGGCGGCCAGCACCGTTCTGTGTATCTGGCCGAACGACTGGCGCACTATTTCGAAGACCGCTACCCGGGTGTAAGCACCCGTCACCGGGAATTATCGTGAAGGTCGGCATCCTGCTCATCACCCACGGCAACATCGGTGCTGTACTGTTGCAATCGGCTACCGAAGTGTTGGGCGTATGCCCCCTGTCCATTACCACTATTTCGGCCGCAGCGGGATGTGATCCCGAGCGCGTGCTCATTTTTGCCAAACAGGCTGCACAGGAAATAGACTGCGGCGACGGTGTGCTGGTATTAACGGATATGTATGGTGCCACCCCCAGCAATATCGCCTGCCGCTTGCGCGAACTGCACGATGTGCGCGTAGTATCGGGGCTCAACCTGCCCATGCTGATCCGGGTTCTGAACTATCCTGATCTGGACCTGGACGGCCTTATGCATAAGGCCGTTACCGGGGGCAGGGATGGTGTACTGCTCTGCAACACCGAAGGTGCGCCCCATGCAGGATAAGACGGTCACCATCGTCAACAAACTTGGACTGCATGCACGTGCCGCTGCAAAATTCGTTACCCTTGCCTCCTCTTTCGCCAGCAATATAACACTCACGCGTAACGGCCAGCAGGTAAACGGCAAAAGCATCATGGGCGTGATGATGCTGGCTGCCTCCAGAGGCTGTGAAATGACCATAAACGCCGATGGCAATGACGAGACCGAGGCGATCGACAGATTGTCTGAACTGGTTGCGCAGCGCTTTGGTGAAGACGCATGAGCATTTCCATTTCGGGCATCGGCATTTCGCATGGCATAGCCATCGGCGCCGTCTACCGGCTGGAACAGGGTGACGTCGAGGTCTATGAGGCAGCAATCCCCAAAGACCTCGTTGAAGATGAGATCTCGCGTTTCCGGCGTTCCGTACGCACTGCGCGCCAGCAGCTGAAAGTCATTCGTAACAGCATCCCGGAAACCACGCCCGCCGATATTACCGATTTTATAGACACCCACTTGCTGATGCTGGAAGACAGCATGCTGACCGCAGCACCGGTTGAACTGATTCGCCAGCGCCAGTGCAACGCCGAGTGGGCGCTGAAAATCCAGCGTGATGCCCTGGCCAAAGTGTTTGACGAAATGGACGACCCCTACCTGCGCACCCGTAAGGATGACGTGGATCACGTTGTCATGCGCATCATGCGTATTTTGATCGGTAAGGAAACGCACACCGATCCGCAGGACAATACCCGCCTGCGTGGCGCCATTGTACTGGCTCACGATCTTACCCCGGCGGAAACCGCCCTGTTGCAGCACCAGGGCATTGCCGGCTTCGTCACCGAGTCCGGTGGACCGCTGGCGCATACCGCCATCCTGGCGCGCAGTCTGGGGCTGCCCGCCATCGTCGGTACGCACATCACCCCGCACCAGATCCGCGACGGCGACACTGTCATCCTGGATGCCGTCCAGGGCGCGTTGCTGGCAGATGTAGACTCCGCCACGCTCAGGGAATATCGCCGCCTGCAGCGCCAGCAACAGAAACACCGCACCGAACTCAACCGCCTCAAGGACCAGCCCGCAGTTACCGGCGACGGCACCCGGATTCATCTGGTCGCCAACGTAGAGCTGCGCGAGGACGTACTCGCGGCACGCCGCGCAGGTGCCGAGGGAATAGGGCTGTACCGCACAGAATTCCTGTTCATGAACCGCAGCGACATCCCCGACGAGGAAGAGCAGCTCAGGCAGTATCTCAGTGTTGTGAAAACCCTGAAGGGACTTCCCATTACTATTCGCACCCTGGACCTGGGTTCTGACAAAAAATCCAGTGCCGAACCCGCCAGCGAGCATGTGTCCGCCAATCCGGCACTCGGTCTGCGCGCTATCCGCCTGTGCCTGAAACACACTGATCTGTTCCGTCCCCAGCTGCGCGCCATTTTACGGGCTTCCGCCAAGGGGCCGGTACATATGATGATCCCCATGCTGTCAAGCGCACACGAGCTCGATGAAGTGATGGCGCTGATCGATGACGTCAAGCAGGAACTGCATCGTGAGCGTCTCGCATTTGACTGGAACATACCCATCGGCGGCATGATCGAAGTCCCGGCAGCGGCCCTGTCCGCTACCCTGTTTGCCCGCAAGCTGGACTTTCTGTCGATCGGCACCAACGATCTGATTCAGTACACGCTGGCTATCGATCGCGTGGACGACGAGGTCACCTATCTGTACGACCCACTGCACCCGGCGGTACTGCGCCTGATAAAGATGGTCATTGATGCCGGAAAACAATACGACGCACCGGTCGCCATGTGTGGGGAGATGGCGGGTGACACGCGCTATACGCGTCTGCTGCTGGGCATGGGACTGACGGACTTCTCGGTGCACCCTACCGCCCTGCTTGAAATCAAGGATGTCATACACCACTGCCGGATTGCAGATGTTACCGGCATCGCGAACAACATCCTGGAGCAGGATGACCCCGTGAAAATCATCGAACAGCTGGACGTTCTCAACAAAATGTAACAAAGCTCGGTTTTTTGCCGACAGTCTGACTGCTACACTGCACAGCTAATCCAATTCTCACGCAGGCTCGGGGTTCGCCATGGCAGAAACAGCCGACCAGAAAAACACACAACAACGACTGGAAGCCCTGACAGCGGCCCTGCACAGTGGTACCGCTGACCAGGTACGTCAGCTGCTGGCCAGTCTTCACCCCGCCGAAATCGGCGATCTGCTGGAATCCCTGCCACATGGCCCGCGTGAAATCCTGTGGGAACTGGTCGATGCCGAGGACAAGGGTGAAGCCCTCGTCGAAGTGAATGACGAAGTACGCGCCGGCCTCATCGAGGAAATGGAGACGGACCAACTGGTAGCAATTACCGAGGGTCTGGACACGGATGACCTGGCGGATCTGTTGCACGACCTGCCCGGGGCCGTGATACACGAACTGCTGTATTCCATGGACAAACAGAACCGCCATCGGCTGGAAGCCGCCCTGTCCTACCCGGAAGATACGGCCGGCGGCCTGATGGACATGGACGTCGTAACGGTACGCGCCAATGTCTCGCTGGACGTGGTGTTACGGTACCTGCGCCTGCGCGGTGAGATTCCCGACCTCACTGACAGCCTGATGGTGGTCGACCGTTTTGACCATTACCAGGGACTGCTGCCGCTGGCTACACTGCTGACCCGCGACCCGGACGCCAGCGTTGCCGAAGTGATGAACGCCGACGTGGAAGGTATCCCCGCCAGCATGGAGGACGATGCGGTCGCCCGCCTGTTTGAAGACCGCGATCTGATATCGGCACCGGTCATCGACGACGCTGGCAAACTGCTGGGGCGTATCACGATCGACGACGTGGTCGACGTCATCCGCGACGAGGCTGACCACTCGTTGATGAGCATGGCCGGCCTGGATGAGGAAAGTGATATTTTCGCGCCCGCCATACTCAGTGCGCGGCGCCGTTCCATCTGGCTGGGTATTAACCTGGCCACCGCGTTTCTGGCCTCCTGGGTCATCAGCCTGTACGAAGGCACGCTGGAAAAAGTCGTGGCACTGGCGGTATTGATGCCCATTGTCGCCAGCATGGGTGGCATCGCCGGCAGTCAGACACTGATCATCATGATCCGCGGACTGGCCCTCGGACAGGTTGGCCCAAGCAACTCCAGAACATTGATGTACAAGGAAATTCTTGTCAGCATGATGAACAGCCTGATCTGGTCCCTGGTGGTGGCTGTCGTTGCCATGGGCTGGTTCCAGAGCACAAGGATCGGTCTGATTATCGGCGTTGCACTGACCATCAACCTGGTATGCGCCGCGCTGGCCGGCGTCAGTATCCCGCTGGCACTGAAACGGCTGGGCATTGACCCCGCGCTGGCGGGCTCGGTATTACTGACCACCGTCACCGACGTGGTTGGTTTTATGGCATTCCTGAGCCTGGGTACCTGGTATCTGATGTAGAATGACCCCACACTCATAACAATACCGACTAAAACAGGCATCTATGGAGAAATTCGGCACGACAGACTCACGATCAGAATGGGAAGCGCTCAAGTCCATCGTCTTCATCGGCAACCACCTCCCCCGGCAATGTGGTATCGCCACCTTCACCACACACCTGCTTGAATCAATCGCGCTGAATGCGCCGGACAAGGCCTGTTGGGCCATCGCGATGAACGACCGGCCGGCCGGCTATGCCTACCCGTCCCAGGTGCGCTTCGAAATCAACCAGAGTCAACTGAACGAATACAGCCTGGCAGCCGACTTATGCAACCTTA
>ENA-ORDP01000736-ORDP01000736.1-marine-sediment-metagenome-genome-assembly--contig:-NODE-736-length-19881-cov-12.814284_pt1 | contig 19881 bp, 15 predicted proteins | sample MGYA00248627_ERZ508539 | MGnify/ENA primary metagenome ERZ508539 (study PRJEB26208, sample SAMN05571518) | marine sediment metagenome | biome: deep sea; feature: Hydrothermal vent; material... | reverse complement strand
AAATTATATTTTCCAGCACACCCCCTGCATTCGGTGTTTGTGAACGCTTAAGGCCTTGCTGTATCCAGCTGTCGAGTCTGAAGAGCTGGCGCAGCTGCCAGATGCAGTATGCAAGAAGAACCAGGGCAATAGCCGGCCAGAACTGTGATGTCATCAAGCCGGCAATGATTCCGGCAGAAAGAACCCAGAACAGGCGCCAGGCCTCCTGGGATATATTTTTGTTCATTGTCCAGCCGTAATGCTAAAACGGTAACCAATGCCACGAACTGTTTGCAACATGTGATCAACAGCGAACCGTTTAAGCAGTTTGCGCAAACGTAATATATGCACATCTACCGTTCTTTCTTCAATATAGATGTTTTCGCCCCAGACATAATCCAGTAACTGACCACGTGAGTATACCCGGTTGGGGTGCTGCATGAGGAAAAACAGCAGTCGGTACTCGGTGGGGCCGGGCTTTACTGGTTTTCCAGCTATCGTTAGTTCATGCGCTACCGGGTCGAGTTTTATTTCCCCTGCCAGCAGAGGCAGCGCTGAGTCCTCGAAGGCTTCTGCACGTCGCAATAAGGCAGAGATGCGTGACAGCAATTCACGTGTAGAAAAAGGCTTCGTAATATAGTCATCGGCACCGGAATCAAGGCCGTCAACCCGGTCATTTTCTTCGCTGCGTGCAGTCAGCATGATGATAGGGACAGTACGTGTGGCCGCAGATCGACGAAACCCGCGCACCAGTTCCAGGCCACTGATACCAGGCAGCATCCAGTCTACCAGCATCAGGTCAGGAATGGATACTGCAACTGCCTGTAGGGCATCCGGACCATTTTCAACACCAACCACCAGATAGTCTTCTTTTTCCAGTGCAAAGGTAATCATGCCGAGTATTGCGGATTCGTCTTCGATGACCAGGATTTTTTTCTGCATAGTTGAGGTTTTTATAGCAAATAGTTAGTAACAATAGCAGTTAAACGTTACAGGTATATGACAGCAGAGACATTTGTTCTCTTTAGCTTTATCTTTTTGTAGGTGCGAATTCATTCGCACAAGTGCTTTACGTATCTCTCAGTGCGAATGAATTCGCACCTACATGATAGTTTGGTTTACTAGCTAATAGCAGAATCACCCTGTATTCACCTGCCTTCAATCAATTCAATTTTATAACCATCCGGATCTTCAACAAATGCAATCACTGTAGTGCCATGCTTCATTGGGCCGGCTTCACGAACAATATTACCACCTTGTTGACGAATAGATTCACATGCTGCCACTGCATCATCAACAGCAAGGGCAATATGACCGTAGCCATTGCCGAGGTCATAGCTGTCAGTATCCCAGTTGTGGGTCAGCTCAAGGACCGTGTGATCTGCTTCATCGCCGTAACCGACAAAGGCAAGGGTAAATCTTCCACCAGGGTAGTCCTTGCGACGCAGCAATTGCATACCCAGGATGTTGGTATAGAAATCGATCGAGCGATCAAGGTCGCCCACCCGTAACATGGTATGCAGCATGCGCATCGTCAGACACCCCCTTATTTGAGTCCTTTTCTGCCAGCGGCAATTCGCAGGCGTAAGGCATTTAGACGGATAAAGCCGGTCGCATCAGCCTGGTTATAGGCGCCCGCATCATCCTCAAAGGTGGCGATATCCTCGTCAAACAGACTGTTGGTTTCTGATTTTCTCCCTACTACCATAATACCGCCCTTGTAAAGTTTCAATCGCACGCTGCCGTTTACCGTCTGCTGTGATTGATCAATCATGGCCTGTAGCATTTCCCGCTCCGGACTCCACCAGTAACCGTTATAGATCATTTTGGCATAACGCGGCATCAGTTCATCTTTCAGGTGCATGACTTCACGGTCCAGTGTCAGTGATTCCATTGCGCGGTGGGCCTTCAGCATGATGGTGCCGGCCGGGGTTTCGTAACAGCCTCGGGATTTCATGCCGACATAGCGGTTTTCGACGATGTCATCACGCCCTATGCCGTTTTCCCCGCCAACTTTGTTCAGGTGTTCCATCACGCTGGCGGGTGACATGGCTTTGCCGTCGATTGCGACGATATCACCGTTGCTAAATTCGAGTTCGATGTAGATATGCCTGTCCGGTGCCTGTTCTGGAGACGCAGTCCACAGCCACATATCGTCTTCCGGTTCATTCCACGGGTCTTCCAGGATGCCACCCTCGTAGGAGATATGCAGTAAGTTCGCATCCATCGAATAAGGGGATTTCCTGCCTCTTTTTTTCTCCACTGCAATGCCATGCTCATCGGCATATTTCATCAATCTCTCACGTGACAGAAGATCCCATTCACGCCACGGTGCAATAATTTTGACATCCGGCATTAGTGCATAGGCGCCCAGTTCAAAGCGTACCTGATCATTGCCTTTGCCTGTGGCACCGTGAGAAATAGCATCTGCACCGGTTTCACGTGCGATTTCAACCAGACGTTTTGCGATTAGCGGGCGTGCTATGGAGGTTCCAAGTAAGTACTCACCTTCGTAGATTGTATTGGCACGAAACATAGGAAAGACATAGTCACGGGCAAATTCCTCGCGCAGATCATCAATATAGATTTCTTTGATACCAGCGGCTTCTGCCCTGGCTCGAGCGGGTCCCACCTCTTCGCCCTGACCGATGTCGGCGGTAAAAGTGACGACTTCACACTGATATTCCTCCTGCAGCCAGCGCAGGATGATGGAGGTATCAAGTCCACCGGAATAGGCAAGGACAACTTTTTTTACTTCAGACATAGGGGGTTCATTCCTGATGGGTCGGGTTTCATTTGTATGTATTGTGGCGATTGTAGATGCTATTCAATTTGTTTAAGAGTTTTACGTTTTAGGTATTATGTCACTGCTGTCCCATAAAGATTTTGTAGGTTCGAATTCATTCGGATAAAAAGCTGTGCGAATGAATTCGAACCTACAATATTACAAAAGTAACTTGGCCATTTCAGCCCCTTAAATATCATCAAGTATGCATATCCATTTCATGTTACTGATCATCGTTTATATGATGATCATCTTTTGAATCCATCCCTTACTAAGGAGAACGTAGTTTATACGACATTCAGGTCTTCAAAAATGGCTCTGATCAAGGCGCGGCTTACAGGCAATGGTCATTCCCTTGGCAAAAGCTGCAACACCGAGCAGAGGCATTTTTGAAGCCCCTAACATATTGAAACTAAAAGGATAGGCCGTTGTGTGTTTGTTCTCAGACTGCGTTACCAGGATTTGCTGTAGGAGTGCTACAGCGGCATCCTGGTGCCTTGCTGAGAACAAACACACAACGGCTGAATGTCGTATAAACTACGTTCTCCTTAGTAACAGGCTTTCATTCTATATTTATGGAACACCAATGGTATTACGCGAAAAAAATAAAACCGAACTTCCGTAATACCTAAATCGTAACACGTAAAACGGTTATTTCTTTTTCGGCATCAAATCCGTAATTGTCCCCCCGGCCATTTCTGCTGCAAAGCAAAGCGTCTCGGATAAAGTCGGATGCGGATGAATCGTCAGGCTCATATCTTCGGCATCTGCCCCCATTTCCAGCGCCAGTACGGCTTCAGCTATCAGTTCACCAGCATTCGGGCCGACGATACCTGCGCCGACGATACGCCCGGTTTCTTTATCAAATAATGTTTTGGTCATGCCGTCATCGCGACCAATAGAAAGGCTACGGCCGCTGGCAGCCCAGGGGAAAGCGCCCTTTACAACTTCTATGCCTTCAGCTTTAGCCTGTGCTTCGGTCAGTCCCATCCAGGCCACTTCTGGATCTGTGTAGGCGACAGAGGGTATGGCCATGGGATCGAAGATGGTTTTTATGCCGCTAATGACTTCAGCGGCAACTTTGGCTTCATGGGTTGCCTTATGTGCCAGCATCGGTTGGCCAACAATGTCACCGATAGCATAGATGTGCGGGACATTGGTACGCTGCTGATTGTCGACGGTGATGAAGCCGAGTTCATCAACATTGACGCCAGCCTTATCGGCATCAATCAGCAGGCCATTAGGTTTGCGGCCGACAGCAACCAGGATGCGGTCGAAGGTATCGGTTTCGGGGGCATCCTTGCCATCAAATGAGACTTTAAGACCAGTCTTCAACGGCTTGATGCCAGTGACGGCGGTTTTTAGATAAATGTTTTCATAACGCGACTTTATTCGCTTTGCCAGTGGGCGGATGATGTCCTTATCGGTACCGGGTATCAGGCTATCCAGCATTTCCACGACGGTAATTTTTGATCCCAGTGCATCATAGACGGTGGCCATCTCCAGCCCGATGATCCCACCGCCGATGATCAGCAGTCGTTTGGGTATTTCTTCTAGTTCCAGGGCATCAGTAGAATCCATCACGCGTGGGTCATCGTGCGGGAAGCTGGGTATTTTTGTTACCCGTGAACCGGCAGCAATAATGCAATGATCAAATGAGATACTTATCTCGCCGTCAGAAGTAGAGACTGCAATGTGATTGGCCGAGGTAAATTTTCCTTCACCGGTGACGACTTCTACCTTACGCTGTTTGGCCAGCATCTTCAGGCCACCGGTGAGGCGGCCAACAACTGAATCCTTCCACTGGGCTATTTTTTTAATGTCTATCTTCAGCGCGCCAAAACTGACACCGTGCCCAGCCATTTCTTCGGCTTCAGTGATTACTGCTGCTGTATGCAGCAGGGCCTTGGACGGAATACAACCGACATTCAGGCAGACACCACCGATACGTTCATGGCGTTCAATCATGATGACCTGTCTGCCGAGATCGGCAGCGCGGAAGGCGGCGGTATAGCCACCCGGACCGGAGCCCAGTATCAGCAGCTCGGCATGTTTGTCGCCTTTTTCAAACCCAGCAGATGCAGGAGGGGTGGGTGCCGGTGTGTCGGTTTGTGTCTGTGCCGGTTTCACCGGGGGCGTTTCTGCTGACTTTTTTGCTTCAGTCACATCATTTGCCGATGTGTTTTCAGCGGCTGTGTCGGCCTGCACTTCCAGAAGCAGGATCAGCGCGCCCTCGGCAATCTTGTCTCCAATCGATACCTTGATTTCTTTCACCACGCCGGTGGCAGGTGACGGAATTTCCATGGTTGCCTTGTCGCTTTCCAGAGTAATCAGGGAATCTTCCTGGGCAACGGTATCACCAACGGAAACCAGTATTTCTATTACTTCTACTTCGTCAAAATCACCGATATCGGGCAGATGTACTTTAGTCAGCTTGCTCATGTGTTGTTTCCCTACAGTAGTACCTTGCGGATATCCGTGAGCATCTTGCTCAGGTAGGTAATAAAGCGTGCACCATCCGCACCGTCAATGACCCGGTGATTATAGGAAATTGCCAGCGGCAACATCAGGCGAGGCTCAAAATCCTTGCCATTCCATATCGGTTTCATCTGCGAACGTGCCACGCCCAGTATCGCCACTTCAGGTGCATTAACGATTGGTGTGAAGTTGGTGCCACCTATGCCGCCAAGACTGGAGATTGAAAAAGTGCCGCCTTGCAGGTCAGCCGGCATTAGCGAACCCTCGCGTGCACGGGAGCTGATATCCATCAACTCCTCTGCCAGTTCGTAATAGCCCTTACTGTCGACATCACGAATGACAGGTACTATTAGGCCTTCGGGCGTATCAACAGCTACCCCGATATTGTAGTAATTTTTGATGATCAGATTTTCTTTAGTTTCGTCCAGTGAAGCATTGAACTGTGGGTATTCTTTAAGTGCCGAGATGACGGCTTTCATGATGAAGACCAAAGGTGTCAGTCTGACGCCCTTATGTGCCGCCTCCCCCTTCATGCTTTGCCGGAATTCTTCAAGGTCGGTGGTATCTGCTTCGTCGAACTGGGTAACATGCGGGATATTCAGCCAGCAGGCATGCAGGTGTTTACCGGCAATTTTCCTGATACGTGATAATGGACGGGTTTCAATGTCGCCGAATTTGGCAAAATCAACTTTGGGGACGGGTGGAATAGCACTGCTGGTGGGCGATGGGGCGCCAGCACCCTGCTGCATGGCCTGTTTTACAAAGCCCTGCACATCTTCCTTCAGGATACGAGCCTTCGGGCCGCTGCCTCTTACCTGGTTCAGATTGACACCGAGATCAAAGGCAAGGTGGCGCACGGAAGGTGATGCATGAGAACGAACCAGACCGGCTACGGTATCCGGTGCATAGGGAACTACATCATTGGTTTGTGTTGTTGAAACAGTGGATGTCTCTGCTGCGGGTGTATCAGCAGATATCTCGGTTGTGTCAGACGTTTGATCGTCTGCTTTTGTATCTTCAATTGTATCCTCAGCAGAAGATGCTACCACCTCATTGCTTTCCAGCAGCAGTATGACAGAGCCGGTAGAAACCTTGTCGCCGATCGCGACTTTGACCTCTTTAACCACACCGGCGGCAGGCGATGGAATTTCCATTGTCGCCTTATCGCTTTCCAGTGAGATCAGCGAGTCCTCCACTTCGATACTGTCACCGGCACTCACCAGAATCTCTATTACTTCAACTTCGTCGAAGTCACCAATATCCGGAACCGGGATTTCTATTATATTTGCCATGATATTTTTTAGTGTTCAGTGTTACTTAAACAGTTGCAGGATTGGGCTTACTGCCATCAATGCCATATTTTTTAATCGCATCGCTGACCTTTTTCACAGGCAGCTCTTCCTGATCGACCAGGGACTGTAACGCTGCAACTACGATATGTGCGCTGCTGATCTCAAAAAAGTCACGCAGGGCTTCACGGGTGTCGCTGCGGCCAAAGCCGTCAGTACCAAGTACGCGATAGCTGCCGGGCACGGCGGCACGGATTTGATCTGCATACAGACGCACGTAGTCTGTGGCGGCGATAACAGGGCCTTTTTTCTCCGACAGGCTTTTTGCAACGTGACAGATTCTGGTCTTCTTACCGGGATTGAGGCGATTCCAGCGTTCGCAGTCATTCATATCACGGCGCAGTTCGTTAAAGCTGGTGGCACTCCAGACATCGGCTGAAACACCCCAGTCTTTTTCCAGCAGTTCAGCAGCCGCTTCCACTTCGCGCAGGATGGTGCCGCTGCCGAGTAGCTGTACATGTTGTTGTTTGCGGCCACCTTTTTTCAGCAGGTACATACCACGCAGGATGTCTTTTTCCGCACCTTTTGGCATATCAGGATGGGTATAATTTTCATTCATCAGGGTGACGTAGTAGAAAATATTTTCCTGTTCCTGATACATGCGACGCATGCCGTCCTGGATAATGACAGCCAGCTCATAGGCATAGGCCGGGTCATAGGAAACACAGTTCGGTACGCAGCCGGAGGCCAGCAGGCTGTGGCCGTCCTGATGCTGTAAACCTTCACCATTTAGTGTTGTGCGACCAGCGGTTCCACCGAGCAGAAAGCCCCGTGCCTGTATGTCGCCGGCGGCCCAGATCAGATCACCAACGCGCTGGAAACCGAACATCGAATAGTAAATGTAGAATGGGATCATGCTGATGCCGTGATTAGTATAGGCGGTGGCAGCGGCAATCCAGTCAGACATAGCGCCGGCTTCATTGATACCTTCCTGCAGGATCTGGCCTTTGGTATCTTCGCGATACCACATGATCTTGTCATGATCTTCCGGTTCATATAACTGGCCGGAGGATGAATAAATGCCCATTTGACGGAATAGTCCTTCCATGCCGAAGGTGCGTGCTTCATCAGGAATGATGGGCACCAGACGTTTACTAATATTCTTGTCGCGGATCAGGATAGATAGCATGCGTACGAACACCATGGTCGTTGACAGTTCCCTGTTACCGCTGCTTTTGATTAAGACGTCGAAGGCATCCAGACCGGGTATATCCAGCACTGGTACTTCAGTTTTACGCAGGGGTAGATAGCCGCCAAGCTCTTCACGGCGTTCATGCAGATAACGCATCTCTTCACTGTCATCTTCGGGCTTGACAAAGGGAATATGCTCCAGTTCTTCATCGGATATCGGCAGACCGAAACGGTCACGGAAGCGCCGGATCTGTTCCTGATTAATCTTTTTCTGTGAATGGGTGATGTTCTGTCCTTCACCGGCGGTTCCCATGCCGTAGCCCTTAACCGTTTTCGCGAGGATTACGGTTGGCTGTCCCTTATGGTTAACAGCAGAGTGATAAGCCGCATAAACTTTACGTGGATCATGGCCACCTCTCAACAGGTGCCAGATATCCTCATCGGTCATGTCAGAGACCATTTCCAGCAGCTCGGGATATTTGCCGAAGAAATGTTTGCGGACAAAGGCACCGTCTTTGGATTTATAGGCCTGGTAATCGCCGTCAACGGCCTCTTCCATGCGTTTCAGCAGTAGTCCGTCCTTGTCACGCGCGAGCAGGCGATCCCAGCCGGAGCCCCAGATCACCTTGATGACATTCCAGCCGGCACCGCGGAACAGGGATTCCAGTTCCTGGATAATCTTGCCGTTACCGCGAACCGGGCCATCCAGTCGCTGTAGATTACAGTTAATGACAAATATCAGATCATCGAGTTTTTCACGACCTGCAAGACCGATTGCACCAATGGACTCAGGCTCATCCATTTCACCATCACCGCAGAAGGCCCAGACCTTGCGGCCATCGGTATCGAGTATCTCCCGATCATGCAGGTATTTCATGAAGCGTGCCTGGTAGATGGCCATGATTGGACCAAGACCCATCGAGACGGTTGGGAACTGCCAGAAATCACGCATCAACCATGGGTGTGGATAGGAAGATAGTCCCTTGCCGCCAGTTTCAAAGCGGAAGTTAAGCATTTGCTCTTCTGTAATGCGCCCTTCCATATAGGCGCGTGCGTAAATACCGGGTGAAATATGTCCCTGGAAAAATACCAGGTCACAACCCTTTTCAGCATTATGTCCGTGAAAGAAATCACTGAAACCAACTTCATAGAGTGTGGCAGCAGAAGCAAAACTTGCGATATGGCCACCGACCGCACCGGGTTTCAGGTTGGCCTTTACCACCATGGCCATTGCATTCCAGCGAATATAGGATTTCAGGCGATTTTCGATAGCCATATCGCCTGGTTTGCGAACCTGTTTGTGGACAGGGATGGTATTGACATATGCAGTGTTGCCACTGAAAGGCAGATAGGCACCAGCGCGACGTGCCTTATCGACCAGCCTCTCTATTAGATAGTGTGCTCTGTCCGTTCCTTCAAATTCTATTACCGAGTCCAGAGCTTCGAGCCATTCTCTGGTTTCGCGTGGGTCAGGATCTTTATCTATCGACATTATTTCCCCTCGGTACAGGTATTTGTGGTACAAGGCGCTACAAAAACCCAATGTTCCAGCAAAAGAACCATTGCCGTCTGGCAATAAGTGTTCAGTAAGCTGGTAAAGCCGAATTATGAATGAAGCGGCAACGGGATCATTTCTCTCCGGCAGCATCCCCTGTGTATGCATGCTCCTGAGTGTACAAAAACCTGAATATGATCAATTTGTGATTTCTAACGCGTATAATCGTTATTTTGGCCGTCAGGGTCAAGGAAAATAAAGCCTGTAAAGTGTATGATATAGGTTATTTATTCAATATATTCATATAGTTAATTATAATTATGATGAAATTAATTAGTATCATTAAACCGGATGACTGGCATCTGCATTTACGTGAAGGCCAAATTCTTGAAGCCGTTCTACCTGCAACGGTAGATTCATTCAGACGTGCTATCGTCATGCCAAATCTGATTCCGCCGGTAATAAATGTCGAAATGGCAATGACTTATCGACAGGACATACTCAATGCCTGTCCGGTTGACAGTACGTTTGAACCTCTGATGACACTTTATCTTACCGATCACACCCAGCCTGCTGATGTGCGGGCTGCCGCAGGAAACCCGTATATCCATGCATTCAAATTATACCCGGCAGGTGCAACAACTAATTCAGCCTCAGGCGTGACCAGCCTGCCCGATCTGATGCCTACACTGGAAGCAATGGTGGAATACCAGCTTCCCCTGCTGGTACATGGCGAGGTGATAGACCCCGCCGTTGATGTGTTTGATCGGGAAGCAGTATTCATCGAGCATGTGATGTCGCCGTTACTGGATGCGCTACCAGGACTAAAGGTGGTATTTGAGCACCTGACTACACGACAGGGTGTGGAATTCGTTATAGATGCTGGAGACAATGTTGCTGCCACTTTGACTGCGCATCATCTGTTGTTCAATCGCAATGCAATGTTTAATAAAGGAATTTGCCCTCATCACTATTGTCTGCCGGTACTGAAAAGAGAAGAGCATCGTCAGGCCCTGGTCGCCGCTGCCATCAGCGGCAATCACAAATTCTTTCTCGGCACAGACAGTGCCCCGCATGACCGGGCCCGTAAGGAATCATCCTGCGGTTGCGCCGGTATATTTTCTTCTCCTGTGGCACTTGAGCTATATGCACAGATTTTTGAGGCTAATGATGCCATGGATAAGCTGGAAGGCTTTGCCAGCCTGTACGGTCCCGAGTTTTATGGTCTGCCGGTCAATCAGGAGCGAGTGACGTTGAAAAAAGAGGATTGGCAGGTACCGTCAATAATCAAGGCTGGCACTGAAGAAATCGTTCCGCTATGCGCGGGAGAAATACTTCGCTGGCGACTGGGTACTGATCTGGCCGAACCAGAAAGTGATTCTGGGCATGGTTGAAGCCAGCGATGAAGCCAGGTTAAAGGCTGCTCGGATTGCACTACTGGCATCTTGTACCAACACCATGCTGTCCATTCCCATGTTGTTTTTCATGGCTGCAGACAGTGTGCTGCAGACATGAGCATTATGACCTCTTACTGATTTATCAGCAAAGGATGAAAGATTTGAACCCGGCTTCTGACGGGTTTTTTCTTTTCCAGTGGATAATATTATGATATAAAGTCTTGTTTCGCGCCCAAAAATGGGCGTTTTTGTGTTTTATGGGCTTACTAAGCCTAACCCTAATTAGTCGATCTTCAGAGGACCCAGAATGATTCAGATCAAGACACGGCTCGCCGACAATGGTTATTCCCTTATCAAGAGTCGTAACGTAGAGCTGGGTCATTTTGGGTTCTCCCTACGGGCTTATCTGTGCCTATTCACGGACGTCGTTATCGAAACTTACTGTAGAATCACTACAGTGGCGTTCCGATGCCTCGCCGTGAACAAGGCACAGATAAGCTGAATATCAACTAATTAGGGTTAGGCTTAGTAAAATGCAGCATCTTATGTCGACATACAATCGTTTACCCCTGACGTTTACACGTGGAGAGGGCGTATGGCTGGAAGATATCGAGGGGAAAAAATATCTCGATGCACTTTCCGGTATAGCCGTATGCGGGCTTGGTCATTGTCACCCGGATATCAGCAAGGTGATCTGTGAACAGGCATCAACACTGCTACATACCTCAAATCTGTATGAGATCCCGCTACAGACACAGCTTGCAGGCAGACTGGCAAAGCTGACAGGGATGGATAAGGTTTTTTTTGCCAATTCCGGTGCAGAGGCCAATGAGGCAGCAATCAAAATAGCACGCCTGTATGGACACAAAAAAGGCATAAACTCACCATCAATTCTGGTCTGTGAAGGCAGTTTTCATGGCCGCACCATGGCAACACTGAGTGCAACCGGTAATCGCAAAGTCAGGGCAGGCTTCGAGCCCTTATTAAGAGGCTTTAGCCGCATTCCCTACAATGACCTGGATGCCGTGCATGATGCTGCAACCAATGACCCCAATGTAGTCGCCATACTGGTCGAACCAGTACAGGGTGAGAGTGGAATCAGGGTGCCCGATGAAGCCTATTTAAGCTCACTACGTGAGATTTGTGATAAGAACGGCTGGTTGTTGATGCTGGACGAAATACAGACAGGCCTGTGCCGCAGCGGCAAATGGTTCTGTCATCAATACGCCGGGATCGTGCCTGATGTCATGACACTGGCCAAGGCGCTGGGCAATGGATTACCGATAGGGGCCTGTGTGGTGAACAATGAAGCGGCGAATGTTTTCGAGCCCGGAAACCATGGGTCTACCTTTGGTGGCAACCCATTAGCCAGCGCAACCTCTCTGGCCGTCCTAAATGTCCTTGAGCGTGATAATCTTGCTGAACAGGCCGCAAGATCGGGTGAGTTGCTACAGAAATTGTTTAACGACGCGCTAAGTGGTAATGCTCATGTTAAAGACATTCGCGGCATAGGTCTGTTATTTGCCATCGAGCTGGATCGGCCATGTGAGGAACTGGTTATGAAGGCTGCTGCTAAAGGATTATTGATCAATGTTACGGCAGAGACTGTAATCCGCCTGCTGCCGCCGCTGATCTGCAGCGAATCAGATATCCGCGAGATTGCAAATCGTCTGATTCCTCTTATTGAAGAGTTTCCTGTCCAATGATACGGCATTTTATCAGTCTGCTGGATCTCTCCCCGGATGAGTTACTGTCTGTGCTGGATCGTGCAGATGAGATGAAAAAAGAGGTCAAAGCCGGTCAGACATCACAGACCATGCAGGGTAAAACGCTGGCTCTGTTGTTTGACAAGTCTTCTACGCGCACACGCGTATCTTTCGAAACTGGTATGAATCAAATGGGTGGCAATGCCCTGTTTCTATCTCCTGCCGACGCCCATATCGGTCGCGGTGAGCCGGCAGAGGATACCGCAAGAGTGATTTCCAGCATGGTGGATATCATCGCCATACGCACCGGTTCGCACGGTAATATTATCCATTTTGCCGAGTACAGCAAGGTGCCGGTAATAAATGCTCTGACAGATTTTAATCATCCCTGTCAGTTATTGGCTGACATAATGACAGTGCGGGAGAAACTGGGACGGCTTAATGATATAGAAGTCGCTTATATTGGTGACGGCAACAATATGTGCCATTCCTGGATGATCGCGGCCCGGCAGTTTGGCTTTAATATCAAGATCGCCGTGCCAAAAGGCTTTGAGCCTGAGGCTGATTTGCTGGAGGCCTGTAAAGATAAAGTAACACTCACGAATATACCGCTAGAGGCGATTCGTGACGTCGATGTGGTGGTTACAGATACCTGGATAAGTATGGGTCAGGAGGATGAGCAACAGCAGCGTAAGCAGGTATTCGAGAAATTTACAGTTGATGCAAAGCTAATGGAGAATGCCATGCCGGATGCTATTTTCCTGCATTGTTTACCGGCCTATCGTGGTTATGAAGTAACGGAAGAAGTACTGGAAGGCCCACAGAGCGCGGTCTGGGACGAAGCCGAAAACCGCTTGCATGCTCAGAAGGCCTTAATTGAATTTTTGCTTAAGGGCACCCTTAATGCAAAATAATATGGCTACGATAAAAATAATTTCCTTTATTTTAATGCCTGTCTCTGTGAAAATATTCAGCCCTTATTCAGGTTGGGCAGTTTAGTATGTCTTGAAGCCTGGAGAGACAGACGTAAATGACTGTTCCTGGAATCGTAAACAAAACTGGAGAATTTACATGAAATTAATCACAAGCCTGGTAATGGCTGCATCTTTATTCGCAATTGCTGGCAATGCCAGCGCCCAGGGTAATAAGATTTATGACACTAAATGTTTCACCTGCCACGCATCCGGTGTGGCTGGTGCGCCAAAACTCGGTGATAAGGCTGCCTGGGCACCACGTATTGCAGCTGGTATGGATGCAATGATGGCGATTGTTATTAAAGGCAAAGGTGCAATGCCTCCTAAAGGTACCTGCGTGGATTGCTCTGATGCAGACCTGAAAGGAGTCGTTGAGTATATGGTAAGCAAATCGAAGTAATTACTTCCCGCATTCCGGCTGATTTTAATGCCAGTAAAAAGGGTACCGAAAGGTGCCTTTTTTGTTTAGCTATAAATAAAATATTTCAGCTTTTTTTTACTCAGGCTGCCCAGTTTTGTTTTTAAGATTGTATTGTTTTTTACAGCAAGCAGTGTCGGTGTGCCGAATACGTAAAAGCCTCGGGCATGATCAGACATTTTGTCCACGTTGATAGTGATAATATTCGGATTCAGGGTTTGTAATTCCTTGATTAGCGAACTCATCGATGAACACATAGGGCAGTTGTCCGACATAAAATATAAATAAAGGGTTTTATTTATATCAGCATCTTCAGGCAGCAGTTGTTCTAATGAAGGTGTGGCCTTGCCTATCGCGCGTCTTGATGAAAAGCGCGTAAATAGATATGGAACAGTAAAAACTACCGCAACTATCAGGAGTATGCTCAGGCCGGTGTTATCCATAATTAATCAGAGGGACCTTAAGATTAAACCTTTGGATAGCCTGGAGTATTTGATGGTTACTTTGTGGCAAGTTTGCATTGTGTAAATTAAAATGGATACAGCTGTTCTTCACAGTATAGGGTACCTCTACTAATTCTACCGGTTTAATATGATGACAGATAATCTTATTGGCATGGGCCTCAGTGATAACATTTTAGAACCTGATGAAAAAGTAGCACAGCAGATGCAGCAGGAGCTAGCCAGTCTACAGAAAAGACTGGCAGAACTCCCCGAAGTCAGTGATGAACTTACACGGGAAAGGCTGCAGCTGGATATTGCAACACTACTGGTTGCGATGGAACAAAAAAAAGAGGCCTGGGATATTGCACGTCCCTTATTTGATAGTTTTGTAGCGATGGCCGCCTGGCAGGATGCAGTCAAAACCAGCGATGTCCTGTATGCGACGGATCAGGATGACTCGATTATTGCACTTGGCAATGGTGTGTGGCTTGCAGTGACATTTCCGGTCGATCCAACATTGAGCGTGAATATGCTGGATCACATAATTGAAGAAACACCCGCAGAGTCGGATGGTGGAGCAGTCGCTGCAGCGACCGCTCATTATCTTGCTGAATTGCGTGCCAGCGATGATAAGCAGAGAGAAGGTCTCAGTTTTTTAACCGGGAATTTACTGGCAGGTGTTGCTTACCGACACAGTGGATATAAAGAACGTGAGATGATCGATATGTGGGTAGAGAGGCTGGAACTGAATCAACCTGATAAATTTCTGCCAAGACTGGGCATGGTGCTTGATATTATCGTAGGCGATAAATGGTGGGTAGATCGAGATGCTTTGCGTGGTGGCCTGCCGGAGGATGCGGACAGTTATTCTGAGTGATCGTTTTTTCTTCCAGCAGTTTATCAATTACTTTTTATTATGCATTTCGTTCGCTCAGTAGCCTCATTATCATGTCTTCAGCCTGTCGAGCATAACCTCCTCCAAAGAGATTAAGATGATTAAGTATATGATAACAATTATAAAGATACCTGCGAGTTTTATAGCCATCATCAAGCGGCCAGCAGTCTTCGTATGAGGAGCGGAATTCACTACTGAAACCGCCAAACAGTTCTGTCATGGCAATGTCGGCTTCACGATCCCCATAGTACAACGCCGGGTCGAATAAGACCGGGTCACCATTCTCGATAAAGGCATAATTACCGCTCCAGAGGTCCCCGTGCAGTAATGATGGTACGGGTTTATAGCCGATGAAGAAATCATCCATACAATCTACCAGTGCAGCGCCTGCTTTCTGTAGCGAGCCTGTATAGCCGTTCGCTGCAGCAAGCCTTAGTTGATATTGCAGGCGTCTGTTACGGAAAAATTTCAGCCAGTCTTTGTCAGGGGTGTTTATTTGCGGTGTAGATCCTATTGTGTTGTCCCTGTCCCAGCCAAAACTGGTGCGAGTGAGCCTGTGCATGGCGGCGAGTTGCTCGCCGAGCTTGTGATGATTGCCGTTATTATGTAAAGACAGGTGTTCCATTACCAACCATGAATGTTTGTCATACAGGCCTGTGCAGACTGGATGTGGTACGCGGATGGTATTCGAGTTTTCCAGTTCAAGCAGCGCCTGATATTCTGCTTCAAACATGAAGAGAGATCTGCTGGTGTTCAATTTGATGAAAAAATACCGATCACCATCGTTCACAACATAGGTGGCGTTGATACAGCCACCGGCAATGGTATTTAGACCGGCTAAGGAAAATTTCTGACTAATGGCGGCAGAAATGGAGGTAGCGATATTTTTTTGCAGTGGAGTGTTGTTTTTCATGTTTGTGCGATTATTGCATTAATTTTGAAGATTTATAATCAGGACTTATTACTGCGAGTTTAACGACGAAAGGCGATATTTCACGGCTAAAACAACGTTTCAGGATTAGCTATATAGCCTAAGTGATTGATACTTCGTGAGCTCGACAGTGATCACTTATTCACATTTTCAGGATTCTGTCATAAAGATGTAATAAACTAGAGGCACCACAGGATACCTATATAAGCAAATGATTTAACATATTGTTTTTATTAATGTATTAATGATTTATTGAAATTAAGTCATTTTAAGCTAGCGTTTCCTGTAAGTGTGTCTACTGGCTGTTTTCTGGCCTTTATCAACAAAGTTATCCACAGGCTCTTAACGTTAGAGATGAATGCTTCCTGTCCAATCTTTTTTTGAAAGTATGTCAAATAAAAAAAAACCCAACACCCTGCCGGATAATCTGTCAGAAACTTCAGATGAGCGGCAAGAACAGTTAGTCGTTGTCCGGGTTGCCCTGCCAGTTCCAGTACGTAAAATATTTGATTACACAGTTCCGGCAACATTGGCATTACCCCGGCCAGGTTGCAGGGTACGAGTTGGTTTTGGCGGCAGGATTCTGACCGGGCTGGTAATTGAAAAAGGCAATTCATCACTGCTTGATATTAAAAAATTAAAAGCAGTCAGGGCGGTGCTTGATAGTGAGCCCTTACTGGACAGTAGAACTATTCAATTTCTGTGTTGGGTGGCAGATTATTATATACACCCCCTGGGAGAAGTCGTCTTCTGTGCCTTACCAAAGTTGTTGCGTGAAGGTAAAACAGCGAAGTTACCAGAAAGGCCATTCTGGGTAATCACGACCCTGGGCGAGGAGGCCCTGAAGCAGGGGCCGGGGCGTGCCGCGGTTCAGTATCGTTTGTTGAAAATTTTATCAGAGGCAGAAAAACCGCTGGGATCTGAGTCGTTTAAAGCTGTCTCCAGGAGCTGGAAAAAAGCGATCGAAGCAATTGAAGGAAAGGGGCTGATTGAGAGAATAGAGTTGCCTGCTGCCGAGGAGGCAGCCCGCCAGCCTGCACCGAGCGCGACCCCTGACCAGCAACAGGCCATTAATAGCATTTGCGACAGTTTAGACAACTTCAATTGTTTTCTGCTATATGGCATCACCGGTAGTGGCAAGACAGAAGTCTACCTGCGCTGCATTTCTGCGGTGCTGACGAATAAAAAGCAGGCCCTCGTACTGGTCCCGGAGATCAGTCTTACACCGCAGCTGGTTAATCGTTTCCGACAGCGTTTTGATGCTGTAATTGATGTGTTGCACTCCGGCATGAATGATACACAGCGCATGCAGGCATGGGAGCGAGCGAGGCGTGGCGACTCGGCGATCCTTATCGGTACACGCTCTGCGGTATATGTGCCTCTGGCACGTCCAGGGATTATCATTCTCGATGAAGAGCATGATAGCTCTTTTAAGCAACAGGATGGTTTTCGATATCATGCTCGCGATGTGGCAATCAAGCGTGCAAGTATGGAGGGTATTCCTGTCGTCATGGGCAGTGCGACGCCGTCACTGGAGAGCTGGCATAATGCTAAGCAGGGCAGGTTTGGATTATTAACGCTGGAACGACGGGCGACTGCCGGAGGTTTACCCGAAATTCACCTGTTGGATGTTGAAAAACAGCCGCTAGAGAACGGTATCAGTATCTCTTTGCGTGACGGTGTCAGGAAATGTCTTAAGCAGGGTGAGCAAAGCCTGTTATTTATTAACCGCAGGGGCTTTGCCCCCGCTGTCTGCTGCACATCATGTAATGCACTGGTGCAATGCACACGATGTGATGCACGCATGACCTGGCACAGGAAGGAAGGCCGTTTGCTATGCCATCATTGTGGCAAGAGTAGCCGATGGCCTGAGCACTGCCCCGATTGTGATGGCAGTGAAATGGTTACTATCGGGCAGGGCACAGAGAATATTCACCAGTCCATTCAGCAGCTGGTTCCTGAGGCATCGATAGAGCGTATCGACAGAGATACCACTCGACGAAAGGGTGAGCTTGAACAGCGTCTGCAACGTGCACACAGCGGTGAGGCAGATGTGCTTGTAGGTACCCAGATGCTGTCCAAGGGTCATGACTTCCCGAATTTAAGCCTGGTCGGCATACTCGATAGTGATCAATTATTATTTTCCTCCGATTTTCGTGCCAGTGAGCGTCTGTTCCAGTTGCTTACACAGGTAGCAGGCAGGGCAGGGCGAGCGGATAAACGGGGCATGGTCCTGGTGCAAACGCGTTTTCCTGATAGTCCCTGGCTGCAGGTAATTGCGCAGCATGACTATAAAGGCTTTGCCGAGATGGCATTAGCGGAACGCAAGAGCGCAGATTATCCGCCCTATACACATATCGCTTTGCTGCGTGCCGAAGCAACAGAGCAGCAGCAAGCCCTGAAATTTTTAGACGGTATGCATCGAAAAGCAAGATCATTAATTGCATCCAGTACAATGATGCAGTCTGTCAACTTATCCGAACCGGTGCCTTCGGTGATGGAAAAACGTGCTGGTCGTTATCGGGCCCAGCTACTGGTACAGGCGGCGAGCAGAAAACCTCTGCATGATTTTCTTTTTCAATGGCGCGGCCTGATAGAAAACGATCGTGGTGCACGACGCGTACGCTGGTCGCTGGATGTGGACCCGGTTGATTTGTATTAGGTGATAACCGCCAGGGCGCAAAGAAATATTATGGCCCCTGATTTACTTCGTCATTGCGGAACGCTTTGACGAAGCAATCTCGTGTGACTGATTCTAAGCAAAGAGATTGCCGCGCTTTGCTCGCAATGACAGAGTTCATTGTGTTTTTTTACGCCTTTGCGGTTCATATCATTCCCCCTTCATTCTGAGCTTTCAGAGATGCTACAATTCGCAACCCTGTTCCACGTCTTAAAGATACACTTACTAAATGAAGTTGAAACCCCAGTTACAGGCACTTGTTAGTGCTGCTCTAAAGATACTTGTTGCAGAAGATCTGCTGCCTGAAATTGATCTGCCTGAAATCAACATAGATCGAACACGGCAAAAAGAGCATGGCGATTTCTCCTGTAATATTGCCATGTTGCTGGCAAAGCATGCCCGCTGTACACCACGTGATCTGGCGCAACTAATTATAGACAGGTTACCTGCCTCGGGTGTCGTCAATAAGGTTGAGCTGGCCGGGCCGGGTTTTATCAATTTCTTTCTCACCGATGAGCCGCTTTATCAGGTGGTCAGAGATGTTATTTCTGAAGGCAGTGAATTTGGCAGGACAGATATCGGAGCCGGGCAGAAAGTAATTGTTGAATTTGTCTCAGCTAACCCGACAGGTCCTTTGCACGTTGGTCACGGTCGTGGTGCAGCCTATGGCGATGCGCTGGCACGATTATTACGGGCTGCCGGCTATGAAGTCAGTACCGAATATTATGTGAATGATGCTGGGCGGCAGATGAATATACTTGCGCTCAGTGTGTGGCTGCGTTATCTGGAACTGTGCGGGGAAGAGATAGTCTTTCCGGCGAATGCCTATCAGGGCGATTACGTCTGGGACATCGCGGCCAGCATACATCGTAGCCAGGGTGATGCACTGCACCGAAAGATTGATGAGGTCTTCGTTGGCGTACCGCCCGACGAACCACTCGGTGGCGATAAGGAAGCCCATATCGACGGATTGATTGAGCGTGCGCAAAAACTGCTGGTAGATGACTATGCACTGGTGTTTGATCAGGGATTGAATGAGATTACCAATAATATCCGGCGTGATCTTGCGGAGTTCGGCGTCGTGTTTGATCGCTGGTTCTCCGAACGTAGCCTGCACAATAGCGGTGAAATGGAGAAGGCGATACAAACACTGGAAAATGGTGGCTATCTGTATGAGAAAGACGGCGCAAAATGGTTTCGTTCTACCGATTTCGGTGATG
>ENA-ORDP01000735-ORDP01000735.1-marine-sediment-metagenome-genome-assembly--contig:-NODE-735-length-19922-cov-3.950722_pt1 | contig 19922 bp, 17 predicted proteins | sample MGYA00248627_ERZ508539 | MGnify/ENA primary metagenome ERZ508539 (study PRJEB26208, sample SAMN05571518) | marine sediment metagenome | biome: deep sea; feature: Hydrothermal vent; material... | reverse complement strand
CACATTCTCCGTGCAAAAATGCCTGGTACTGAACCAAAATCTAAACACGCTGAATCGTTACCATGTATTGAGCATACCCCGGACCCGTTGCCAGTCAAAATCCGAACCCGGATCCGTCTTTCTGCCAGGTGCTATCTCACTATGCCCATACAGACACTCACCGTTCAAGTGCGGATAAAGACATTGAATATCCTGCAATAAGCCTTGCAGACTACGGTATTGCGACTCGGTGAAGCAGGTCCGGTCAGTGCCTTCAAACTCTATGCCGACCGAAAAGTCATTGACTACCTCCCGACCCCGGCAGCTCGAGACGCCGGCATGCCAGGCCCGATCCTTAATTGAAACAAACTGAATGATTTCTCCAGTACGACGGATCAGAAAATGGGCACTGACCTTCAGCGCATGGATTTCCTTGTAGTACGGATGATCATCAGCGGCTAATTCATTAAGAAAAAAACGTTCAATATCATGACCACCAAATTGGCCCGGCGGCAAACTAATCGCGTGCATAATCACAACTTCGACCTGACACGAAGATGGCCTTGAATCATAATTCGGAGAAGGCAACTTTCGCGCCTGCAACAACCATCCGCAGTCAGAAAAACCCTTGCTGTCACTCATTAACCGTCCTGTCATCGCTAATTAAAAGATCATTAAGACCTTTCCTCACCCAGGACAAACGAATACGCTCCTGTTCAAGGCGGATATTTTCCCCGTACTCGTTATTTTGCAAGTTTTGCAGCAACTGTTGTTCGGGTTTGCTCAAATAGTGCAGCACATTTAAGCACCGTTTCCCGGTACTCTCTGTGACCCACAGGGATCGATGGGACTGCAGCGTGGCTTCATCCATACACAAAGATTTTACTTCAGGGAAATAACTGCGAAACTGCGCCAGGATGGCGAAACCGTGAGTGTCGATATCACCCCAATAAATGAGCTGTTTATGCTGTAGCCAGGGTGCATTTTTCAACATCTCCACGCCATAACCCAAGCCAAAAATGACCATTGCCCCGGGCCATGCGGGAAAACTCAGTCCATTGATCTTATTTTCGGTGATAAAAATGGTGTCTACATTGGGCACATGGACAATAAATTGCGACACCGGGACGGACAGATCAGAAAACCGCGCCGCCTTATCCAGATACCGAAAGCGAATTAATGGCTCGTCATAGCACAGGCCAAAATGCCGTTCAAAACCATGTTGGGCCAAGCCGGAAATGGCCATATTCATAGAGTTTTCGGGAAGAATGGTATTCAACAGCTCGAACAGAATGCTTTTATGCTGCTCAATAAACTTGCTGTCCACACCATGGATATCGAGTTCACGAAGGTAACGCCGGGGTTGTGGATGCGCCATAAACCAGCTACAAACCTGCAATAACTGCTGCCAGGAATGAGAATATTCCAGTACTTTCAGTGGATGACCAGCCAGCCAACACATTAGTCCGGTCACAACAGTTCGTGTTTGATTGGAAAGTTGCTGCAATATCGCAAACTCCTCCCTTTTTTTAACAAAAGACAGAAGATCTTGATATTGTTCAAAATAGATCCGTGAAGGTATCTGCTGCTCACCCATTTGTCGGTGATGAATACGCCTGAATTCCAATCGATAACCCTGACCACATCGGGTCTTGTCATGGTTTTGCAAGCTCTCGATCCAGCTGCGGACCTGATCAAAATGTTCCAGCATCTCTGTGGCAGAAGGTTTGCGAAAGGCAATCTCCAACGGCGATTCGACCTCATGAAACAACCAGGTGCGAAAAATACTGCCATTATTCCAATAGCGCATGGCTTTCCGATGGATATCAGATGGGGTGATGAGTGGTATTGAAGAATGTGCCATCATACAAGCCAGGTTATGACTGCAATACCCCGGGAGGCTGTCCGAGGGTGGGAATCGAGCGGTTTATTGCTTCTGCGAAACCGGTGTGCCGCCATCCATGGCGGTCGTAGTGATGGGAAGCTGCTTTGAGGCAACATGTCATGATTTTAGGTGAATACCGGTTGTATTTAACGAAAATCATAGGAAAATCAGATTAAAGTCTGCTTATCCGAAGTAGACTCTCGATTCTCGGACAGCCTCCTGGCCCTTTCCTTTCGATACTCTTCAATAGTCACAGAACGGATCACTGAATTACGGCCATCCTCGTTATGCACCAGATGCACTGATTTCACATAATCAGCAATGATATGGATCTTCTGCAAGGGAGTAACGATCAATAGCTGTAATCCCAACGTAGCAAACAGGCGCAGTGCATAACGTGTTGACTCATCCGAACCACGGCCAAAGGCTTCGTCAATGACCACAAACCGGAATGACCGTATCTTGTCATTGGCCGTGCTGGCACCGAACTGATAGGCCAGCGAGGAAGCCAAGATGGTGTAAGCCAGTTTCTCTTTCTGGCCGCCGGATTTACCCGCAGAATCGGAGTAAAACTCTTTCTCACTATCATCTTCACACCACAGTTCAATGGCGCTGAAACGAAACCAGTTGCGTACATCGGTAACCCGTCGTGCCCAATAGGGATCTTCGTTAAAATGGTCTACCAAACCTTTAACTTGCAAAAAACGCTGTTCATTGTATAGATCGTCAGCAGCCAGGGATCCGGAAATACACTGTCGCAGCTGTGCCTCAAACTCGCGAATATCGGCATCATGGACCGCATTGGCCTGCAGGCGGATATAAGAACCCTGGTCATATTGAATATTCTGCAATGAGCGATTGATGTCCGCAATCTTGTCACGGATACTTTTCTGTTCTTTTTCCAGTTGGGTGCGTAACAACACAATTCCCTGAATCGTGCCTTCATGCAACATTTGCTTAAACCGCTGTTCATGTTTGGGCAAATCATCACGTTTCAGTGCGCTCAGCATGGTGGCATATTCCGACCATGCCTGCAATGACACATCCAATTCACTGGTCTCAGTCGGGTATTTGTGTTTGTAGTCGGCCATACCCTTGATCAGGAGATCCTTCCTGCGCGTCATTTTCTGTGACCGGGTGTTGATCTGTACCTGAATGGCCTGACGAATCTCACTGTGCTGACGATCCAGACTGCGGAGCATAAGTTGCTTGTCTCCCAGCACCCTTTGTGCCTGTTGCGCAATCCTGGCAAACCATTGTTGCCGAATATCCTCTGGCTCCCGCGAAGCTTGTTCGCTTGCGGTCTGTCGCTGTTCTGTCAACTCCTGCAAACTACGCTGTAATTCACCCAGGCTGCAATTATTCTTACTTTTCTTCGCATCCTGCCCGGCGATGGCCGTTTGCACCGATTGCAGCTGTTGTTGCAACGCACGCAAGACATCTGAACCACGTTCGATTTGCTGTTTTTCATTTTGTGCCTGCTGCCACCTTTGTGCCACAGACGGCCAGTCAATAACAGTGTGTTGTTCAATCTGTAGTAGATCGTGTACGGCAATTTTTTTCGCCTCCAGTACACTTTTTTGCTCACCCAGACGAGCCAGTTGATCCACGTGCTTTCGTCCCTGTAGCTGCAGGGTGGTCAATTCTCTGGTCAAGACCTCAATCTTGGCTTGATTATTCCAGCCCAGCACAAAACGACTACGATCAAAGAGTTTGTTACGGTCATCTTTTTCATGACGCGTACCACCAGCCTTGATTTGACCGGCCCTGGAAATCGCAAATGGATGGTGACGAAAATCCTCCATTGAATCACAGCAGACATGTGGAAAACGCTGATGCAGCTGCGCTTGTAACCAATGGCGAAATACGGAATTCTGCTGGATGACCAGTTTGCTCAATACCGAAGCCACTGCCGGGTCTTGCCAGGAAAATTGTTGGTCCCGAACCCGAAAATACACCAAACGCCCCCGCAGATTGGTTTTCTCCACGTAGTCGCTGATATTGGTATACAGCTCATCAGGTACCAGCATACTCAAGCCAAAATTATGCAACAGTCGCTCCAGCGCACCCTCCCAAGCCGCTTCACGTTCTACCACCTGCAATAACTCCCCAATAAAGGGTACGTCCTCTTCACGTAGCTTCAATGCATCGATCATGCTGGCCCGAATTTGCAAAGATTTATACGGAATATTATTTTTTCTCTGCCGCAGCGAAGTGATCTCCTGCTCCAATATTGTGCATTGCTGGTGCATTTCACGCGTGGCGATGGTTGCATCCACCTGCTGTTGGTTTAACGCCGATAACGCTTCTTCCAAGGGGTTGGACAAGGCCATTGCGGCCTCGCGATTTTGGTGAAAGATATTCGCATCGGCCGCCATGGGCAAATCGAGCAACCGCACAACCTCCCGGTACCGTTCCGCCTCCCTTTGTTTGCGCTTGCGCTCTTCCTGCAAACGCTCCATCAAGGCTTGCAGTTCCACAATGCGACGGCCACCTTGCTCATCAATACTATGGCGCAACTGTGACTCTTGAGTACGCAGTTCGGTAAGTTTGTGTTGTATGGAGTGCAGATTTGCCTGTTTCTGTCGTTGTTGTTTTTCCAGTGTTTGCTGTTGCCGATCCAGCAGGATGATTTTCTGTGTGGCAATCCAGACATCAAGAATATCCCGACAGCGGGTCAATTCATCAAACTGTTGTTGCAATTGTCGGTGTTCCTTTGCTATCTTTTGCAACGGCGCAAGCATCTCAATCTGATTCCTTGCCTTCAAAACCGCTGTGTGCGCCTGATTGAGATTATCAAAATCACGTTTCAGGCGCTCTATCCGCTCCAGCATGTGACCCGGTTCCAGCATGTGTTCGCGCACAAAACTGGTAAGGTTACCCACCGATTTCATGGAAATAGTCTGATTAAATAGCTCCAGGGCCTTTTCATGACGGATACCCATGCGCTTGCGAAAGGCCAATGCATAGGGCTTGAAATTATCAAAAACCTCAAAACCCGGCAGCCGTTTCCAGGCTTTTTTCAGATCAGTCACTGATCCCTCCCGTCCGGAAAGGGCTGCAGCGATAGTCAGTGGCTGATCGACGATAAGAAAAAACTGTGCATGCCTGCCTTCAGAAATCCACAACACCTGTGCCAGTGTGACGGTCTGTGAAAGTACGCCGTGATGAAACTGGGCCAGAATGACTGCATATTGATGATCTTCGCGCAGTGCTTTGGCCCGTGCATTCATCTGTTCGGTTTGCACAGATTTGTATTCGCCGCGAATATAGGATTTCAGTGAACGTTCCCGTCCTTGTGCGCCGGCCGCCTTGTTGAAGGTAATGCGGCGCGGTGGCACCAACAACGCTGTGACCGCATCCACCAGAGTGGATTTTCCCGAACCGATATCCCCGGTTAGCAACGCATTTTGACCACCGGTTGGCAAGACCCAGACTTGTTTGTCAAATGTACCCCAATTCAACACCTCCAGGCGAGACAGACAAAACCCGGAAGCACATTCTGCGGGCATTTTATTCGGCTGTGAATTCGGCATACTCTTTTAGAATCAGTTCCATGTCAGTCAACCATTGCGCATCAATAAAGGCACGGATAATGCGACAAATCTCGTATTGTTCCTGCTGCCCTTGCAGCTTGCGCAAAAAACCATACGATTCCAGCCGCCGAATACAGACATCAATGGCCTTGCCCAATTTTACTTCATTGGCATTCTCCTGCAAAAAAACCCGCATCATTTCAATGATCTCTTTGCGGGAAATGGCCACCCGCAATGCATCACCCGAGGCATCCGCTTCGAGCAAACGTTTGCGCAATAACATCAATAACAAACTCACCACATAGGGTAGCGCCCTGCGCACCATCAGGCGGGGTATGGGTTTTTTTTCATCGGCATCGTCAGGGTGTTGCTCCTGTCGTAAATACGCATATCCTTCCGCCTCATCTATCACGACTTCCAAACCCAACACCGACACATAGGCCGAAACGTTACTGCGGTAATCGAGCAAGTGTCGCCATAAATCACGCTTCCCTTGATACAGCACACCCTTAAACAGCGTTACCAGGACTGCTGATATTTCTGCGGGATATAAGGCGCTGATTGGCGGTTGTTCGGAGTTCACAGGTCTTTTTTGCAGGTGAAGATAACTTGGGGAATGTTCACTACTTGCCCTGCATTCGCCAACACAATGCACTGCCGCTGTTCACTGTTGACCGTGGCATCATCATCATCACAGGCCAGCTGCAGGTAGGTCATGATTTCGGCCACCCCCTGTTGTGGTGGAAACTCCTCACATAATTCGGCCAGAGTAATTTGAGGACAATGTTGCAGGCTTGAGTAAATATGATTCTGCAAAACCCGCTTGTCAACGTACTGTTGATCATGCAGCAATGACATATCCACATCGGCATCACCAAGTTCCAGTGTCTGCGCGTCGAGCTGCGGGGTTTGTGATACCCGATACAAAGGACGCGACATCGTTAAAGCGACATCCACTTTGCTGGCATCGAGCACCATTCCCGGCACCCTTGCTGACAAGCGATCACGAATTTGTACTGCATTATTTTCAATCTTGGCGATAATCGCAGCGATATGCTTGTTTTCCAGATAGGACTGATCATCCAGGAACTTACGCAATTGTGCCGAAAGCTGACTTTGTGTCTGATACACTTTATCTCCCGCATCCAGCAAATTAACACGTATCTGCGCCAAAAATGATGAGGAATGGATGGCGGCAACATCCTGTAGCGCCAATACCTTGTCAATCACCCTGTCCAGCTCATCCTGACGAGACGGATCCATCAGATACTCCCAGAATGCCCGGAAACTTTTGCCCTGATCATTCTCGCGAATCATGTCTTGTTGACGAAAAATATCATCCAGTAAAAGTCCCCTCTGGGCAGTACTGGTCGCTATTTTAGCGCGAGTCTGGCGATCGAGCTCTCGAAAGTTCTCTTCCACCTGCCGGAAATCAGAAAGCAGCCGCCGTGCTGTATCTTCAATTTCAAAATATCGCTCACGAATACGGGTGCCGTCAAAAGCATCCATTTTACCAGCACGTATGCGCTCAATTTGCTGATCCAATGCAGCTTTCTGCCGCTCCAGTTCAGCAATGCGAAGCGTAGGGTCCTCCTCCGTTTGCTGTGCCAGTTCCTGCAACAAGCGAAAAATGGTTAAAAGACGCGACTCTGTACCGATAAATTTTTGTTCTTCCAGGCTACGCACCCAGTCGATGGCTTTTTCAACTGCGGGCAACAAATCAAGCTCCGGTTCATCACTGCCATATTCAGGCAACCGGGTACTTAAAAAAGGGGTATCACCACCGCACCAGTCGTTGAGATATTGTTGTGCGGGTTTGGGAAACAGCTCTTCACCATAGCCTTCATGCAACGTGTTCAATAATTCATCCAGCAGCTGTACCCCTTCCGACAGTGGTATGGAACGGCGATTCGGAACAATAAACACCTGATACAAAAATGAGACAATCAGCGGGGCATTCTGCGCGGCGAGCAGTTTTAATCCTGGATGAGTCTTTTTTAGATGAACAAGCCAGGCATAATCCATGTTCGATTCATTAGCCATGTTATTCATTGTAGTAGATGAGTCAATCCATCAGAATAGGGACAGCCACTCTATACTTTGGACAGGCGACAGCAAAATCGGGGATATTGGCGGTGACGGAATGAATAGTGTATGGCATCTTGCACGCCCTTGATCGAAGAAGCGCTTGAAAGGAGCTGCAAAGCACCAGCCAGTTTTTGCCAATAGGACAAACCCGATTATGTGCCCTGGTGGGATTCCTATTCTATCAGGCAAAGTCTTCTACCGGGCAAAATCCACCGGCAGATAGAAGAACACAAAACGGCCTTGCTCTATATCCACCTGCAGTGTTGCACCATGATGAATGCCGTAATCCACATACCCAGGTACAACGCTATTCTGATGGCACTCACTGGCATGTTGAGGCGATTCAAAATCCCGGTCACGGTCATACCAAGATAGCAATATGTACTGGCCGAGCCGGTGTTCCGCCTCGGTGTTCGCGATACCTATTGCCGCCCGGTAATCCGGCACTTTGTTATCTGGATCCAGCTTCACAACCGTCAGGCCCGATAAATCAGCTTCAGGCAGCATAGGACGGAAAACAGGGCTATTTTTTCGTTGTTGCATTTCAAACTCCCACTCCGGCTACCACATCAAATCATCGGGAACCCTGTAATCCGCATAAGGATCATCATCTCCATTCTCCGATTGAGTCACTGCATTGCCGACAATACAGGATTCATCGCGAAGCTTTATTTTTTCTGCCACAACGGATGGAATCACCTCATACCCGTCATTAAATCTTACAATGGCAAGAAGGCCGCGCCCTAACTTGTCACGAATTTCACTCGAAACAAAAAATCTCTTGATCGTGACACCGTCCTGAAAGTTATAAGCCGTCTTACCTTCACCACGCGGCAAGCAATTCATTTCTATCAATTGAAAAATCTGTGCCTGAACCGCCTTACGCTCATCCACCTCCCTTTGCTGACGATTGAGCTCGCGGTCACGAGCCGCCTTCTCTGCCGCTGCCCGACGAGCAGATTCTGCAGCCTCACTAACAACCTCACCCTGCTTCTTTTGCTCCATTTTCTGCTGCCTGTACCTGGACTTCTTGGTCTTATTGAGCTTGTCTTTGTTCACCAAGCCCGCTCTAAGCAGCTGCTCACCCAACAAATTTACCATCGGATTTACCTTTGCATTCCAATTATTCCGCAAACCATCTTCGTATTCTAACCCGGCACACGCTCACGCTGACTTAAGAACAAAAAAAGTGTCAAATTATTTCTCACATCGATTGAAGATCTCAAATAAGCCGTCTAAGGATCTGCAAATATATAACCATGCTATTTATTTGCAGATCCTTGAACTCCAACAATGGCTTGAACTACTACAATTTATCCCGCAAAGAGTAATACAACATCGCCAACGCCAGCAGCGGTGCACGAACCATAGACCCTCCCGGAAATCGTCTTGCCGGAACACTGGCCAGCACATCAAAACGGCTTGCAGTACCATCGATAGCCGCGGCCACGACAGCCCCGGCGAAAGTTCCCATCCCCAGGCCTTCCCCACTATAGCCACCAGCCGTAAGAATATTTGGGGTAATACGATCGAAATTCGGCAGGCGGTTGCGGGTAATCCCTAGAGTGCCACCCCAACCATAATCAATCCGGATATCCCCCAGTTGTGGATAAATCTGCAGCATCGGCTTGCGGACGAAGGCCTTGATATCTACCGGGAAACGGTAGGAATAGTTTTCGCCACCACCAAACAGCAGGCGTTTGTCGTCTGATAAACGAAAATAGTTGATAACAAACTTTGAATCCGCAACGGCCACATCATCTTGAATCAATTCACTTGCCAATTGTTCTGACAAAGGCTGTGTAGCAATGATAAAATTGTTGATAGGCATGACTCGACTGGCAGTTTTTTTATCGAGCCGACCAAGATAGCCATTGCAAGCAACAAATACAAAGCGGGCTTTTACCCTACCCTGGCGGGTCACAACCACGGCCGGATCGGTCTGGATAAGTTGGGTTACTTCTGTTTGTTCAAACACCCGCACTCCCGCCTTGATGGCAGCACGGGCCAGACCGAAAGCAAATTTCAGCGGATGCAGGTGGGCGGCACCGCGATCGAGTGTGCCGCTGAAATAGGCTTTGGTCCCCAGCATCCCACGGATGGCCACCTGGTCGAGATAGGTGATTTCCTGGTAGTCATACAGCGACTGCAGGTGCTCCACCTCTTTCCGGGAATGCTGTGAATAGCGGGCCCGGTGATTGGCATGCAGGACGCCATTTTTGAGATTGCACTCGATATCGTGCTTTTCGATCAGTTTCCGGACCAGCGAATTCGACTCACGTCCCAGCTGCCACAGTTTTTTTGCCCATTTGAGACCAAGCATTTTTTCAATTTCAACTTGCTCAAGCCGCAAACCGGATGATAACTGGCCACCATTGCGACCCGAAGCACCCCAGCCAATACGGTGTGCATCCAGCAACACCACGTCGTAGTTTTTCTCTGCCAGGTGAAGTGCTGCGGACAAGCCGGTATAGCCGGCCCCGATAATACAGACGTCGCAACTTTGCTTTCCTTTTACGGCGGGGAAAGCCTCCAGTTCAGCAGCGCTGGCATGATAATACGAGGCCGGGTACACCCCTACATGGTCATTGGAGTAAAGAATATTGATGATGTTTTCCTCAGGCTAAGTTAGTGTTGACGGTGACATTTTCCTACACCGATCATCTCGAACATTTTCTGTAATGCCAATATTTGAAATCTCTAACAACAAGCTCCCTCCTGTAGAACAAAAGAATTTTAGCCTCGAAAAAGAGCTACAAACACTTATTGAAGGAAATTTAGAAGAAGTATTTAGTTGTCGATTTGTGGCATCTGAGTTTTTAACAGGCACGCAACATACGGGAAGAATTGATTCATTGGCACTGTCCGAAGAGGATAATCCTGTCATCACAAGGCGTTATATTCCTGTCAGGGCGTTATATTCCTTGACAAATCTCATGGTATGACTAATAATCATACCAATAGAGGTGCCCCATGAGCCGTAGCAAAATTGCAATTACCCTCGAATCCGGCATGTTGGCTGAAGTTGATGCGCTGGTAAAAAATCACGTATTCCCTAATCGGAGTCGTGCCATTCAGGATGCGGTCAAAGAAAAGCTAAACCGGCTGAATCGCAGTCTTCTCGCCCAGGAATGTTCGAAATTGGATCCGAAGTATGAAAAAGCATTGGCAGATGAAGGACTGGCAGAGGACTTTTCTGAATGGTCCGAATATTAAGGGGTGAGGTTCGCTGGGCAGAACTAAGTCCAACTCGTGGCCATGAGCAATCTGGACACCGGCCAGTGCTTATCCTCAGCCATGATATTTTTAACAAACGGTCTGGCACTGTTATTGCGGTCGTCTTAACCAGCCAGCCTCAAAAAGCCCGTTTCCCTCTAACATATTTTTTAGAATCCAAGCAGTTACAGAAACCATCCTGGGTAAAGATAAGCCAAATACGGACCCTGTCTGTGGAAAGAATTGGAAGGAAGTTGAGCACAGTCGAGCCTGAGCAACTGGTAGAAATTGTCGATGGCTTGAATCAAATAATCGGAATCTGATCAAGTAACTGGAGTTTCGGAAGAGTTATAGCTGAACCTGGTATTTCAGAAGTTGAAAAAGAGCGGCGTATCGGGTTGATTTGTTGTTACGACACATCAAAGCAACCTGAGGAGATACGCCACTATGAGCAAGAATAACGTTGTTGAGCTGGCAGGTCGAGATGAGATGATCGACCCCCTGACGGAGTTACTGAGGACCGGCGCACAGCAGTTGATCTGCCGGGCCGTGGAGGCGGAATTGCAAGAGCTATTGGCTGAGCATGCGGAGCGACGCGTGATGGATGGCAGAGCGGGAGTGGTGCGCAATGGCTATCTGCCGGAGCGGGAGTTGCAGACAGGGTTAGGGCCGGTGACGGTCAGGATCCCGAAGGTTCGCTCCCAAACGGGTAGGCCGGTAACGTTCCGCTCGGCACGGGTGCCGCCGTATGTGCGCAAGACGCGAACGCTGGAAGCGGCGCTGCCCTGGCTGTACCTGAAGGGGATTTCCAGCGGCGAGATGGGCGAGGCGCTGAAAGTGTTGGTGGGACCGCAAGCCACGGGGTTGTCGGCGAGTACGGTCTCGCGTCTGAAGCAGGTCTGGGCCCAGGAATATCGGAGCGGGTGCGAGGAGCGCCTGGATAAAGACCGCTGGGTGTATGGGTGGGCCGATGGCGTCTACAGTGGCCTGCGTGGCGAGCAGGACAAGTTGTGTGCCCTGGTGGTAATCGGCGTGAACGCGCGGGGGGAGAAGCATTTTCTGGCCATTGAGGATGGGGTACGCGAGTCCACGCAGAGTTGGCGGGAGGTATTGCTGAAGCTGAAGTCACGTGGGATGAATGTCCCCAAGCTGGCCATTGGCGACGGGGCTATGGGTTTCTGGGCGGCGCTGGAGGAAATCTATCCTCAGACCCGCCAGCAACGCTGCTGGATGCACAAGACCATGAATGTGCTCAATGGCTTGCCGAAGTCGGCTCAGCGGAAAGCCAAACAGGCACGGCACGCCATCTGGCAAGCCGAGACCCAAGTGGAAGCGGAAAAAGCCTTTGATCTGTTCATCAAGACCTATGAACCGAAATACCCGAAAGCTGCCATCTGTCTACAGAAGGATCACGAGGAACTGATGGCCTTCTATGACTTTCCGGCCCGGCACTGGCAGAGCATACGAACCAGCAATCCGATTGAATCGACCTTCGGGACGATCCGCCACCGAACCAAACGTTGCAAGGGCTGCCTGTCACGTGACGGCATGCTGCACATGATGTTCAAACTCGGCCAGTGTGCCGAGAAGAAGTGGAGACGCTTACGCGGTTTCGACACCCTGGCAAAGGTGATAACCGGAATCCAATTCAAAGATGGCATTGAGGTAATAACAGATGATCAGGTCGCCGCTTGACTCAACGGGTCAAACACCACTTTTGACAATAACTCCCGCCAAACTGGTCTTGCTCTGATCGTCGTAGGCGATAAGTTTCACTGGAATCCGTTTCCCGTACCTCTTGACGAATACCCCACCTTGCGAATTGACCTGCTTAGCCCAAAACTGCAGCCCATGAAACTGGGACATGGATGGACTGGAAAACGGACCCGTACTCGCATACAGGGTTCCTATACGAATTGCTGTGGGCATTGACCCGGCTGCCAGGACGGATCCGGGCACCAATGCTAGAAGGAGTATCCAAAATAGTCGTTTGATTTTCATATTCATTCCTGCTGAAAAGCGGTTTCAAATGAACATTACAGGCCATGTCCGAACGAGACCAGAGCTAGTGAACAAGGCCTATTTGTCAGTCATCAGTGACGGGTGGCAAACCGATGCCACCCGCCAGTCTCCCGGATCAGAATCGATAGATTGCTGACAACGTAACCTGGTTACCGGTAATCGTGGACTCTACTCCTCCCGCGGTGTAACGCTGGTTGTTGTGCATCCATTCAAGTGCCAGACCATAGGATCCCAAATCATAGGCCAGAGTAGCTATATACGCTCTGCCGGTAAGGAAGTGGCCACCCCAGGCCACAACATCGGTGGCATTTGGATGGTTGTAATAATACCCGGCATAGACAGCCCAATCAGGCTGAAAATGGAAACCGGCCTGGACCCACCCACCGTAGAACTTGATGGCCCCTGACTGAATATAGTCAAACAGATTATTGGCCATCCCTTGACCGGACTGAACGTTACCCTTCACCACGAACGGTCCATGGGTAAATGACCCACCGGCTTCCACCATGTCTGAACTATAGGACATCTTGGGGGGGGTACCGGCAGCTGGAATCCCGAAGGGACCATTGAGGTTAATGGATTGGTAATGACCCATTATGAACGCCGACCAGGATGAGCCCCCGACCGCTTTTCCGGAAAAGATGACTCGTCCTTCAATCTGCGGCTTAAATCCAGCGTTGCCCGCAGTCGTATAGTTGGTGGTTGATCCAGGACCCGCATAACTACCCTGGAAAATGCCTCCCGTAACCGCAACCGTGGAGGATCCGCTGTGATACGTCTGGGTAACTGTCACGCCGGGATACCACCAGGTGCCGTTGGCCCAGAAAAAACCATCCGGCTCTGGCATGTGAGCCAGTGAATAAGGGAATTGAACGGCTGTGAGGGTCACCTGCTGACCAATCTTGATTGAGGTATTTCCTTTCGACAAGGTGATGAACATTTGCCGTAAGCGTGGATTCTGTTGCTGCCCACTAACGATCCCCGAACCGTTGAATCCACCCTCAAGATCGCTCGACAGGAAGCCCCCTGCCAACCAGCCATTGGACAGTGGTTCAGAAAAGTTCACCATCAGCCGGGAGTTCCTGACATCGCCACCGGTTATTGAATCTCCGGTATTATTTATTTGCGTTGCCGAAACGGGTACCGGAAAGGTGCCAAAGACGCCATTGGCAGCGCCGTAGGGCTGATCTTGCCAGAAACCTACCACGCTCAAGAACCCATTGATGGTAAGCGTACCTCTTCCGACTTTTATGGCAAAGGGTTCTTTTTTTGCCGACGGAGCAATTTGTGCATGGGCAGGAAAATCATGTGATTTTTTTGCGGACGGACTTGATGTGTTATCGGCCAGTAATACCATATTTTCTAAATTAGCCGTGCTCACAGCAAGCGCTTTCTTTACCGGTTGAACACCCTGAGCAGTAACAGGGGTGCCAGCAAGTGCCGCGAACGGCATACTTGCCAGAGCCAGTGCAGAAACGATTCCTAACAGACTACTCGATTTCTTAAATTTCATATACAACCCCTCCAGTAAAATACGGTTTATCATTTTTGAACCAATACGCGGATGATTTCTACGATTTCCGGATTGGCGAGAGTACTTACATCCCCCGGGTCCTTCTTCGCCGACAACGACGCCAGAACTCGACGCATGATCTTCCCTGAACGAGTTTTCGGCATGTCCGGTACGATCCATACATTGCGCGGTTTAGCGATTGGCCCGATGTCATCCAGAATGGCTTGCTTGATCCGTTGCTCAATTGCCTCACTGGCCTCAACATTGGTGCGCAGCGAAACGAATACCTCGGGAACGACTCCCTTGATTTCATCCGGCACGGCCACAACGGCCGCCTCGACCACCACCTCAACGGTCAAACAAGATGATTCAAGCTCCTTGGTGCCCAGCCGATGCCCGGCAACATTGATCACATCATCCAGTCGGCCCAAGATCCTGTAGTAACCATCTGCCGTCTGTACCGCACCATCGCCGGCGAAGTAAGGCCAGTCACGCCAGTCGCTACTCTTGGCGTTAGTGCAAAAGCGCTGGTAATACGTAGCGATAAAGCGCGGGTCATCTCTCCAGATCGTCAGCATCCTTCCCGGCCAGGGGTTACGGATACACAGGCTGCCGGCAACCGATGTACCGGGTTCAATCTCCTTGCCTTGGTCGTCAAGTATTGACGCATAGATTCCGGGTAGCGCCGGGCCGGCACTGCCTGGTTTCATATCATGGATGGCCGGTAGGGTTGAGAGTAGATGGCCTCCGGTTTCAGTCTGCCACCAGGTATCGGTGATGACCGCCTTACCCTTGCCTACGGCCTCGTAATACCAGCGCCAGGCCTCCGGTTCAATGGGCTCACCTACGGTGGTCATGGATTTAAAGTGGTACTTGTATTGCGCGGGTACTTCGGTACCGGCCTTGCGCAAGGCCCGCACTGCGGTAGGTGAGGTGTGCAGAATATTTACCCCAAGCTGCTCGGATACCCGCCACGGTCGTCCGGTGTCCGGAATATTGGGGGCGCCTTCGAACAGCACCGAGGTGGTACCAAGTACCAGGGGACCGTAAACGATGTAACTGTGTCCGGTAATCCAGCCGATATCGGCCATGCACCAATAGACATCATCAGGATGAATGTCGAGTACATATTTTGAGGTGCCCGCGGCGTAAGCAAGATAGCCCCCCGTCGAATGCTGCGAACCCTTGGGCTTGCCGGTACTCCCCGAGGTGTACATCAAAAACAGGGTGTCCTCGGCCAACATGTGCTCGGGTTCAATTTCGCGGGATTTAAACCGGGGCAATATTTCATCGACAAAGACGTCGCGACCGTCGTGCATGGGGGTGTCACTGGCATATTTGCCGGGCTCGCGTCGGAAGACCAGCACTTTCTCCGGGGTATGGCCCCCCTCTGCGGCATGATCTACGGCTTCATCAGCCTTGATCTTGTGATCAAGGAGCTTGCCACCACGATAATAGCTATCCATGGTTATCAAAAGGCGGCTTTGCGAATCGACAATTCGATCGCCACAAGCCCGACCACTAAATCCACTGAACACTACCGTATGAATAACGCCCAGCCTGGCGCAGGCCAGCATGGTAATGGGCAGCTCCAGGGTCATGGGCAAATGAAGGGTAACGCCATCACCACGTTGCAAACCAAACTCTTCACGTAGCATCGCAGCCATTTCATTGACCCGCCAGTAAAGCTGCTGATAGGTAATACTGACAAGCGGCGCATCTTCCGGCTCAGGCACAAAATGAAAAGCTACCTGGCCTGCCCGTTTCGGTAGATGCCGATCAATGCAATTGAAGCTGGCATTGATCTCGCCACCAACAAACCAACGATAAAAAGGTGGATTACTGCTATCCAGAGTCTCACGCCATGATTTATACCACGTCAGCATCTGTGCATATTCATCGAAACACTCAGGAAAATTATCTTCACCGAAGCGCTCGAAGATGGCCGGACTGCTCACGTTCGACTGGCCGACAAATTCGGTCTGGGGCCTGATCAATGGCTCTTCACGCCAATGAACGGCAATAGTGTCACTCCTTGGAACATTTTCTTTGCTCATCGTTATTCTCCACACCACAAGGGATTACTGCAAGAATGTATTGGGTACGGGCCTACACATAATGTAGACCCGCTTTAACGATTAGATATAAAGATCAAAGGTAAAAATGATCTTCATCCGGCTACTTTATGAGGTCTGGTATGGGCCTACTGGAATAACTGTCTTACCAGCTGTTTCGTTAGTTACTATAGCAAAACTCGTATAGCAAGCCAGGAGTCCGCACAGCAAACCAATCCAGCCTCCCAGATGACTCAGGAGACTAATACCAAATAAATCACCGAATCCCAACAGGAAAAATGTTATCCATAAGGTAAGGAACACATATTGCAGAGCACGATTAATTCGGAATGTGCTCACCCACATATACAAAGTGAATACACCCCACGCCAATAGTGTTACCGCGATAGTACTCCCTGCATCTTTCAGGTTGGTTGCCCCCGTGTTAGATAAGATGAAAAGTAAAGCAAACCACCACCAAAATGCGCCATAACTTAAAAATGCTACCATCCCAAAGGTATTACCATTTTTATATTCAAGCATTCCTGCCAAAATTTGAATGCTACCCCCAAATGCAATAGCTAGTGGAATTACAACATTAAGACCGCCGGAGGAAAGTGCTCCAGCATTGATCAAACTAAGAATCACCGTTGTCATACCAAACCCAATCAGGCCCAGTGCTGCCGGATTGGCTACAGGTGCGGCGTTATCGCTCATGGTTAAACCCCTCCCAGAGTTAAAGTTGTAGCTCAGGTTAAATAACTTTAATTTAGCTCCTTCCTGTGGCTGTTCGAGTCCTTACAGAAACACCCGCTCCCGCTACCTAGGCAGCGGATGAGCATAGTACCTCGCCATTCTTCGAGCAATTATTGTGCCACAATTAATAAAGTATAAACTTTTATAAATACCCTGTTAATTCAATCAGCTAGAAGTTTCACTGAATTTTTTCAAGCACTTCTGTGTTACCTTCGGTAAGATCATGTTACTTTAGGTAACATATTGCTCTGGGGTGGGAAGGCTCTTGAATCGCTGGCATACCGTCCGATCTTCCAAAACCTGGGAATTGGCCCTGGCGGCAGCGACCTGGGTACTGATTGCCTCTCCAGTCGCTGCATTCTGGGCGCAGCCCGCGCGTGGCTGGTTGTCTCCCTATCTGCTGTGGCTCTCACTGATCGCTGCGGCCTGGACTTTGGCGCGGCTACGGCAGAGAAAATCCGACCCCGACAAGCACACCTGACATGACCCTCGAGCTCTGGCAACTGTTTCTGGTGGCACTGTCTTACCTGGCCATTCTCTTGCTGGTTGCCTATGCGGCTGAGGAAGGCTGGCTGCCTGCCGCACTATCCCGACATCCAGTGACTTATGCCCTTTCACTAGGCGTCTACGCCACCACCTGGACCTATTACGGAAGTATCGGCTTAGCCGCCACCCAGGGTTACCTGTTCCTGACCATCTACCTGGGGGTGACGCTGACCCTGATGTTATGGCCGGCCTGTTCGAGTTCCGCTTTCCCGGTCGTTTGACCGGTTTTCTGGTTACGCTGTTCATGCTGCTGGGGGTACTGCCCTATCTCTCCTTGCAGATCCGTGCGGTCACCTTCTCACTCGAAGTTCTGACCCGGAATACGGCTCCGAAAGCCTCACCGCTACTAGCGGCACTGTTCTGCGTGATGGCCATCGTATTTGCAGTTATGTTTGGCACCCGCAAGGCACAACCAAGCGACAAACATGAGGGTCTGGTGGTAGCCATTGCCTTCGAATCCCTGGTGAAGCTGGTGGCTCTACTCACCGTTGGCGGCTTTGCGTTGTTTGGTGTTTTCGGTGGCTTTAGTGGGCTGCAGAACTGGCTGCAAGCGAACCCGACGATCTTGAAGGAAATGTATCAATCGGTAGGCGGCAGCGCCTGGACCACTTTGCTGTTACTGACGTTTTCGGCAACTTTTTTGCTCCCTCGTCAGTTCCATATGATGTTTACGGAAAACCAGAGCCCCCATGGGCTACGCACCGCATCATGGCTGTTTCCATTGTTTCTGCTGCTACTCAACCTGCCTATTCCTATCATCCTCTGGGCAGGCGTCTCAAGTCATCTTGGGGTTCCCCCCGATTACTACATCCTTGAACTGGCACGCCAGCATGGCATCTGGCTGACCTTGCTGGCTTTCGTGGGTGGGGTCTCGGCAGCCAGTGCCATGTTGATCGTGGAAAGTCTGGCTCTCGCCGGGATGTGCCTGAACCACATCGTCATCCCACTCTGGCTACGCTTTTCACACGGCCACGTAGGAGATCTCTATCAGCGTCTACGCTTATGGAAGCGCCTGCTGCTAGTGGTGATTATCGCCACGGGTTACGGATCGTATCTGGTCATCAGACAAAGCCAGGGTTTGGCCGAGATGGGGCTGATCTCCTTTGTCGCGGTTATCCAGTTTCTACCGGGGATCGCCGCCATGCTGCTGTGGCCGGGGGCAACCCGCATCGGCTTCAACGCCGGGCTCTGTGGTGGCATGGCAGTCTGGTTTTTCACCTTGATCCTGCCACTACTTGGGTTTCAACACTCGCTGCTGGGCACCACGGCACCCACCGGGATCGCCCTCTGGCCCTATGTAGTGTTCTGGTCGCTGCTGAGCAACGCGAGTCTGCTGGTACTGGGCTCACTACTGAGTCGGCCCCAAGTAAAAGAGATCACCGCTGATCAGGCTATCCGCGAAAGCACCGTGTTGTTACGCGAACGCTCACACACGGCTGCACCCCCAGAATTGCAGCAACGCCTGGCAGTAAAACTGGGGCAACCCAATGCCCAACGCGAACTCACCCGGGCGCTACAAGAATGCGGCTTGACCAGCGACGAGTGGCGACCTCATCCGCTGCTACGACTGGAAGCAAGACTGGAGCGCAATCTATCCGGACTGGTAGGGCCACGCCAGGCGCGTCACTTGCTCTGGCGCGACGTGCCGGGTACGCATACCGGCCTGCTCATCGAAGACCAACTGGAACATGGTGGCAAATGGCTCACTGGCCTGGCCGCCGAGCTGGATCACCTGCGTCGTCTGCACCGGCAGGTTCTGCATAATCTCCCCGTGGGGGCCTGCTCGATTGATCACCGGGGCATCGTGCGCCTGTGGAATGATAGTTTGGCCGAACTATCCAATCTAGACGAAGGTAGTGTGCTAGGCCTACCGATCGAACAGTTACCGCAACCCTGGGCAGAGCTACTGGTCAATTTTATATCCGCGGTCAAAACCCACCTGTATAAGATGGAGGTGACACTTGAAAATGGCCCACGCTGTCTGAATCTGCACAAGGAATCGGTGGGACTTGAACATGGCAAACCAGGCATCGTAGTACTTCTGGAAGACCTTACCGAACAGCGTCTGCTGGAAGCAGAACTGGCCCACACCGAACGCCTGGCATCAATCGGCACCTTTGCAGCAGGTGTCGCTCACGAGATCGGCAATCCTCTTACCGGCATCAGCAGTCTGGCGCAAAATCTCAGACTGGAAAATAATGACCCGGAAGTACGGCTCGCTATCGACGAAATACTGCAACAGAGTCGACGTATCCAGGAAATCGTCCGCTCACTTCTGAGTTTCAGCCACGCCGGAAGTTCTCCAACTCTGTCTACCTCACACTTCA
>ENA-ORDP01000734-ORDP01000734.1-marine-sediment-metagenome-genome-assembly--contig:-NODE-734-length-19927-cov-8.254479_pt1 | contig 19927 bp, 18 predicted proteins | sample MGYA00248627_ERZ508539 | MGnify/ENA primary metagenome ERZ508539 (study PRJEB26208, sample SAMN05571518) | marine sediment metagenome | biome: deep sea; feature: Hydrothermal vent; material... | reverse complement strand
GATGGTGGAGTGAGAAAAACAGAATTATACAGAAGAATTCACAATTTCAATTCTTCAGGATAGATATATAAGCTCATTCGTTATCTTATGAAATACTTTTATATACAGAATAATTGTTCTTTATAAGATTCTTCCACCACGAAGTCTCACTGCTGCCTTGAATATCATTTTTACAATATACCAACAATATTTTTATACTATTGGCACTTCTATATTGAGCAACAACACATCTATTTCCTGATTTTTTGGCAGATTCTTTTGGTGACATCTTGAATTCTAATTTGTAAATAACTATGTCATCACTAATACAAGAAATTAAAGTAGTTCCTTCCTTTTTAAGAATCAAATCAAATTTTTGTAACATAAAAACATATGTGTTCCAGTGAATGTCAAAAGAGTTTTTATATCTTTTACGAAAGTTTTTCAAATAATGCTTTTCTGCAAATTCTTCTGTGGTTACCAGGTACTCAATAGACATGTCCAAAGTCTTCCTGAGTAATCAATTCATAAGGAATTATTGCTCCTTTATCAGAAAATACATACGGTATCTGGCTATGCGTGAAATACACTATTTCTTTGGTATCTTTTTCTTGCCATTTGATAGCAATTTTCTTAATAAACTTTTTTTCTTTTGTACTGATCAAATCATCAGCAACTCTTTGCCCCGTGCGAGTTTCAGAAATAAGCTGTGCATTATCTTTAAACTTTATTGCTATCTTGCCGTCACCCTCCAACTCCGCAAGAAGTCTAAAATAGTAATCCGGAACAGGGCCATACTCAATTTTCCTGTAAGATAGACCACTCATACTTTTGTAAGTATCATAGAACCATCCAAAATCTGCCAAATACAATAATTTTGCAAGTTTTGTTTTCGTTATCATTCCATCGCCCGAAATGTTACGCAGAAATGCAAAAAGCATTTGTTCATATTTCTGATGTTTATTATCTCTGCCAGAGAGCAGGTCTTCCATAGTAATATTAAATAATTCAGTCAAAACCCCCGCCTCTTTTAAAGAAAGCTCTCTTTTCCCTTGCTCAATAGAGATGTATGAAGTGCGGGAAATGCCCAATCTCTTGGCCATTTCTTGTTGTGAAAGATTACTCTTATTACGAAGGTCTTTTATAAAAATTGCGTATGTAGTGCTCATGTATACATACTATCCGGTCTAAGAAATATGTCAATAAGTTATACACAGTATGCCAATATTTTGACATACACAAAATTTTTTCATAAAATATAAAGTATCTCCGAATGCGACGGAGGATTATCAGCTAATCTATAAATCAATTACCATGGCTTCATCAAGAAAAACAAGTTCACGAGCTGCTCGCGCGGCAAGCTCGGTCTTGCGAAATAGACGCACCGGTCGCAATTCAAAAATAGCAGCAGGAAGTGCCCTATCACAGCGCGCACCCAAAAGGCACAAATAAAAGAAAACCGACTTTTCAAAGTCGGTTTTCTTTTAAGACACTTTATAAGATCATTTGAAAATTATGACCTATGTTTTTATTTAGATGCCGTACACGCACTTATTGCAGCATCTCTTGTCTTAAATTTAGATGTCTCAAAATAAGAACCAGTACGATAAGTGTACGAATAGTATTCGCCAACTCCCTGTTTACTGATGAAAGAATTACTACTAGATACTGATTGTGTTGCAGGGTGGTAAACAATTAAATCAGAGCATCTATTTCTTTTTTGTATGTAGCTATAACCAAAATAAGTAACTCCAATTACTACCACAACTGCTATCAAAATTAGAAACCGGATTAATGGTCTATTAGCAATCGGTACATTTTCACTTTCTTTTTTTGTAGTCATAATCATTTATTATATAATTTTTCTAACTTTTTTACCATACCCCATGTGATTTCTTCAAAATTATCATATTCTTTCCCCAGTTTATTTTCTAATTTTTTAGGATCTTGTTTTAACAAGTTATGAAAATAGTTATTTCTTGCTTTTCTAAAATTATCCAACACAATAAACTCTTTCTCTGTAATAATTTTAAGTAAATATAAATCATCAATAGCACTATTTAATCCGTAGCTATCCCTTCTTTTTGTATGGATAGCGGGCACCTTATTTTTTGTAATTTTAGAAGCAATCTCACAAAGTATTCCTTCCAAAAGAGCAGATTGTATTAAAAACGCTTCAACCTTTCTTGTTTCCTCGTTAATCTCATCGTAATACAAATTATGACCTTCAGCTTTTTTATAAAGCAATTTGATGTCTTCAATCTCAAACATTATTTATCTTTTTTATTAAAAACAGGTTTCCAATTCTTAATTTCTTTTCGTTCCATTCTTTCTGCGGCTTCCTTGCTTGGTGCAAGCTTATATTGAAATCGCATTCCGCCTTTAAATTCTCCTTTGTGTTCCGCAATTCTATCATTAAGCCTGCCACCCTTTGCCATTCCAACATAAAGAGTCTTACCCGCAGCATTCTTTATACGATAAATTCCAGGCTTATCCCCCGGAACCTTTTCAAGGTTTCTATCGGTGATAGTTTTGACATTTGTAAATTTCTTTATAGCCATAGTATTCAATATGTTGATTGATTAACTACATTTATAGTGTAACAAATGTAAAAATATCTGCCAAGTAAACTAATGTGTATTTTTATACAGTTTAAATCTCACTAATCACTTTCTCAATCTTCCTCTCCAAAATTTTAAACTTGTCTTACACCTCGACAATATGGAAATTTTGAACAGCCATAAAATTTTCCATATCTTCCTTTCCGTAAAATCATTTTTGATCCACACTTAGGACAAATTTTATTACTCGAAATTACAGACACCCCTTTAGTACTACTGTTTACAGATTTTTCAACCAAGGTATAACCCTTGCAATGCATGCAAAATCGTCCATATCCAGTAATTAAATCTGGATCTCTGAAATCTTTATACTCTCTTATTTCTTTACACTTTGGACATTCTTTCATTTCGCCATTTTGTAAACCCTCAATCGTTTCGTGAATATGACTAATTACATTATTTTTAATAGCACCATTTTTTATCAAATTTCCAATTCGTTCGTTAAGAATTGAAATTGGATCATTACCAATATTGAATTTATTTATTCGCAAAAACTTATATCCATAGCTTTCCAGTACTTTTTGCCTATAAACATCTCCGTCCGTGTAATAATCTTGGTAATTAAATTCATTTATCCCATCGATGTTTTTGAAGTGTTCCCTAAATCCGTCGTATTCAATAATAATTTTATGTTCTTGATGATTTTCATCTTTGTAAACCAATAAGAAATCAACCTCATAATTTGGGTGATTGTAAGTTTTATCAAGTTGTTTTAAATATTTTCCAAGCTCAAATTGTGGAATGAATTCTATATTGTCTTTATTTTTCTTCCAAAAATCAGTTTGATAAAACCAGTTCATAACCTCCGGTTCCATTTTTGATTTTTTATCAACCTCGCTAACACTATGTTCTTTTTTAGCCTCGTTTAAAATCGATTCATAACTTCTGATAACTTCTCCAATCCGACCATTAAACTTTTCTGGTGGTTTACTTAAAACAAAATGGACAGTTTCTTTAGCACGGCTAAAGCCAACATTAATTCTTTGAGCTCTAATGTTGCCATTTTCTGCTTCTTGTTCAAGGTCTGCATTTAAATCTTGTAAAAATATACCCCATAAATGATCATCTTCTTCCGTAGCAACCATTGAATAGAATATAATATCTCTTTCTTCACCTTGGCAAGTATCAAAAGTCATAATTTTCAATTTTAGCTTGTCGTAAAAATAATCCTTTTCAAGGGTTTTACCTATTAAATCAACAAGTAATTTTTGTTGATTGGTATGGGGTGTAATAATTCCAACACTTTGGTTACTATCAACATCTTTTAGTTTTTTTAGTTCGGAAATGATAAGGTTTGCCTCAAGACTATTAGTGTTTTGCGCCAATTCCTTTTTTCCGTCATGTTTAGTAAATGAAAATTTAATGACCTCATCAATAGCCTTTCCTCTAATTTTCATTACCTGTAAGCCGTCTTGATAAAAATATTTATTAGAGTAAGAAATAATCTCTTTATATCCTCTGAAATGCTTGAGCAACTGTGTATTATAATTTGATATATACTCAAAAAATTCAAGAACGGACGTTTTGATATTAAAATTTTTAAGTTTTTCCAGCTTTATACCGTCAGAAGCGACGCACTTTACAAAACAATCTTTTAAATTATTTAAATATTCTCTGTTTGTGTCGGTTCGAGCTTGAGCAGTTTTGACATTGCTAAATTGTTTTTTATCTCCAAGAATTAAAACTTTTTTTGCTCTCAATAATGCCGGAAATGCTTGAGCAATGCTAACCTGTGAAGCTTCGTCAATAATCACAAGATCAAAAAGTTCAGGTTCAAGTGGTATATATTCCGCGTAATCTCTTATTCCTGCCAATATACAAGGAAATGCTTCCTTGAGTTTTAAAAACTCTTCTTGAGGAAATTTTAATTTCCCTTGAATAATTTTCTTAAGCGCAGTTGCTGTCGCTTGATGTTTATCCCAGAATTCAACCAATCTGCCGTCCATTATGTGTGTCATTTTTACCGTAAGAAGGTTTTCAATATTTTTTTTCTGACTATCATAATTTAACGATGGGATATTTTTAAAGTCCTTTTCAATTTTTTGCTTTAAGTTTACAAATCTGATCAACCTATTAAAATCAAGATCTGAAATTTTTACCAAATCATTTGAACAAAATGTTTTGAATGAATTTAGGTCAATTTTCAATTTTTTAATTGTATTTGGATATTTTGGTAAATTAGTATTTAAAAATTTCAAATCATCGCCAATTTGCATTAGATTGTTTAATATACCTAAAAACTCATCGTCATTTATCGTTTGATGAATAAATCTCAAATAATCAAAATTGATTTGATATTTTTCATCTAATTTTACCTTTAATTCTTTAGCAAATTGATAAATTTCTAAAACTTTTTTTAAATCCTTCAAATTTTTATGCGGTTCGATCTGTGAAGTTATGCTAAAGGAGTTTTTGAATCCTTTATCTAAATTTTCAATTTTTTCTTTTTTCAACAAGTAGCCAAAAAGCCAATTTCTCTCTTTTTCGCAATTGATTACAAAATAATTCAATTTTTCTAAAGAAGATTCGTCGAAATTATCAAATGTTGATAGTAATACCAAATTGTTGGCGTAAACTTCTTTGATTTTAGCAAGAGAAGAAGAAAGAAAATTTAATAACCATAAATATTTTTGAAAATTGGATATATCTTTAAAATCATTGATTGAAAAATTAAGCAGTTCAAAGAGCTTTGCTTCTTTTTCTTTCTCATTCTGGTCAATAATTAGCTTGTCTTTTAATGACAAAAATATTTTTTTAAATTCCTCAAACTCAATTGCTGACTCTTTTTGATTTAGAACTTCGTCAATATCAACAGGGAATCCATTATTTACATAATAAGATTCCAAATCAAAGTATTCATAAATTTCTTTTAAATCAATCTCATTATTCGCTAAAATTTCAGCTTCAAGATCTTCTTTTAGCGAATTTTCTGATTTTTCAATATTTTCCTCAACCGACTTATAATTCTTTTTGACTGCAAGCCAGTTGGCGATAATTGATTTTATTGATATTGGACTTAATATCTTTGCGTAAGCATTTCCAATTTTGCCTAATCTCAACACAGGATTTTGAAAATTATCATCAACTCGAACTTTATTCATTGTTTCAGTTATCTTATTTTCTACAACATCAAGAGCTTCTTTTTTGTCCGACAAAACTAAAATAGATTTATTTTTCAGAATCAAGTTAAAAATAACCGCGGTAATAGTATGACTTTTCCCTGTTCCAGGGGGACCTTGAACAATAATATATTTACAATTATCTCTTTTAATAGCAGATAGAATCTGTAATTGCTCTCCATTTAACGGTATTGGGCTTTGAAAAACAAGCTGGCTTGGTACATCTTGATTATTCCACTCTTCTTGAATTTCAATATCATATTTTCTTGGATCTTTATGAATAAAGTCATCAATTAATTTATTAAAAGCCTCGGCTAAAACACTGTCGCCAGCCATGAGTAATTTTAAAATCTCTTCATAATCATTAACCAAAGCCTCGTCTGATTTATCAAATAAAGCTAGGTAACAATTATTTGAAGCTCTAACAAGAAAGTTTTTTGCAACTTGTTGCTCTGGGTTGTTTATGTCTATATTATTATCAAGTTCAAAAAAGTTTGTTATTTCACTCAACATCTCGCTGATTACATTCCTGAAATCGTCTTGATGTTGTGCTAAATATATAATTCTTTGCGATATTGTTTTTAAATTCCCATTTTTGCCTCTCTCTTGATTATATTCTTGGGTTATAAATTCAAGAGCTTTCTTGTTTATATATACCTGCGAATCAAACTCAATTGTCAGAACTTCATTTTGCTTTTCAATTCCAAATGGAATGTAAAAAATTGGGAATTTAGCATTATTAAAAGTTATATCACAAAAATATAAATAAAATTCTTGTTTATCTAGAATAGTTCTGTTTCTCTCCATTTCATATATTTCTGCAAATAAATCGCTGACTTGAAAACTCTCAAAAAATGAATGAATATTTAATTTGACATCGGCAAGTTTAAAAACATCTTTCAATTGTTTTAAAATATCAATTTTTTCTTTTGCTAACAAAAGTCTCACAACTTCAGAAATTTTATTTTCCAAAGAGGAAGATAAAACTGCGATTAATTCTTCCTCCATTAAGTAAATATTGTTTTCATCGCCAAGTTTTAAATTTTCTAAAGGCTTTTCAATATTGCCTATAAATGGCAAAACTAAATCAGTTTTTAAAATTTTTGCAGTAGCTTCAAGAGAAGCATTTAATGCTTGATCGTATTCTTTCTTGTATAATGTGGCTGATTTTTCTATTCCTTCGGCAATCAACGCAAGGATTTTAATAATTTGCTTATTATTTATTTTTTCCGTCTGCAATTTAACTAAATCCAATAGATTTTTTGGTATGTTTGTTCTGTAAACTCCTTTTTGAATTGTATTGATAATCTTTTTGTCGAAGGCGTGGTTTATCGCCTTATTTACGAGACTATTAAAAGTGGGGTACTTGTTGAGATTTAGTCCAACAAGCAAATTATTGCTACTTCTAAATTGGATACTTCTTTTTGGATTTTTTCTTTTATGAAAATCTGTTTCTAAAAAATCCATAAAATACTTGGCAACTTCTTTTATAAATGCCAATCCATTTTTATCTTCAGTCTTAAGATTTTCTTTTGTTTCCATATTTTTACCTTATTAAGTCATCAACGCCAACCTCAAGCGCCTCGGCAATTTTAGTTAATGTTTCAATGGTCGGGTTTTTATTTACTCCATCTTCTACCTTAACAATTGTATTAAGAGACAAATCAGCAAAACGAGCGACCTTCTCAAGAAAGTAACCTTTTTCGACGCATATCTTTTTTAAATTATTCGCTATGCTCATATTGATATGATAGAATTTGGTATATAAATTATAATAATAACAAATTCGTACAAAATTGTAAATTAATGGCAGGACAGACACCAAGGCGCGAAAAGGTTGATATTACCAGGTCTCGGCGCGTACTAGCTGCACTGACTGGTTCCCTCTTCTGTTCGAGTTCAGAACCGTTGATTGGAAAGCAATAAAACAAGAACTTGAGTTTTCTGGGCTCAGTTCACTTATTTCAATGGAGAAAGTTACTGCTTAGTTCGTTGGTTTTTTATTCAAAAACAAACCTTTTCATATCCTCTTCCTTGAATAGGTTAGAGCTTTCAACTATTTCTTGAAGTATTTTATCTATTCTTATCTTGTGAGTATCTTGTGGCACTAAGTTTTGTTGAGTTTTGTCTGTATGAACATAAAAATCAACCTCCTTTGGTTGGGCAAGTTTTACTTCTGTAAAATCAACTGAGTTTATATTTTGAGAAGAATACATATTTATATATGAAAACTTTTTTCTGTAAGTTTAGCTTTTATTTGAGCAGCATCTCTTGAGTTCATTGTATCATACACCTCAGAAAGTTTATCAAAATCAGCAACTTCTAATCGTCTTTCTGCTACTGTTCCATCTTCTTTATGTGATAAAACTATCATTTCCGTAAGTGTACCAACTCCGGGTGCAACCTCAGCTCTTCTTTTTGCTTCGTAAACAAGATAAGTTGCCGCATCCAAATCTTCAGATTTTTTATATTTTACTCCAATTAGTGATTGAACAGCGTGCAGTTCTCCTGTTCCTGTTGTTGCGTACTCTAACGGATTGATTAGTTCACTCGGATTAGTCAGTACTCGTATATGGCATTTTTTGTCATCTAACGCCACTAGAATCATTATTGTTTGAAGGTTGGCGTTTGCAATAAGGTTTTGTATTGAAGTTACAACTTCTCGTGTCAGAGTTTGTTGCTTACTCTGAAAATCTTGCAAGGAATGAAAACCTTGAGCTTGCAGTATTACATCAACAATTTTTTGCTCTCTAAAGCTAGCGTATGCTTTTTTGAACTTCTCAAACTTTTCAGCTACTGTGTGATTTGCTCTTATTTGATTGCGTACACTGTCAATTATGTCTACTGCGTTATTCACTGTTCCAGCAATAAGGACATAAAAATTGTCAGTGATTTTTACGATTTTTTCTATATCGTGCTCATATTCAATAGGTGGCACTTGTTTTGAAATCATCTTATCAGATGCCAAAACAACAGATTTTTCATCATCCGCAAGTGCGGCAATACATACAGTCATAATGTTTATAGTTTATATTCTTTGTAAACTATTGTAAAGTATATTCATAAAGAGATGTTATAGAAAAAAGTAATGAACAAGCTCTCAAAATCGTAGAGCGACTATACGCAAGTTTTATAAACCTACAGAACAATTGGGAATTACAGATGAAATGTCTGACAAGAAACTAAAAGAATACAAAGAAAAGACAGAGTGCAATTCTTACTGAAATGCACATTCACTCAGATGCAGATGAAGAATTTTATTTGACTGCAAATATGGTGCTAAAGCTTGCTCAGAGGTCTTTGCAGATTTTCAAAAGTTCTGAAGTGCAAGAAAAAAGGCATTTCCTGAACTTCCTACTTCAGAACTGCAGTCTTTTTGGTAAAAAGCTAGAGTTTGACTTGCGAAATCTCTTTGACAAGGCACTCACCAACCTATTGGGCTCCGGCGGTAGGACTCGAACCTACAACCAATTCGTTAACAGCGAACTGCTCTACCATTGAGCTACGCCGGAATGTGTGTGTTTGCCACCCTACTTGTTCGTTTGGTGGGTAGCAAATGGAGTATAGCGAAAGAGTGGCGTCTTTGCAAAGCCGTGGAGAAGATGTTATTAACATCTTCAAAGTATTACACCACATAATTTTAAAAACAAAGGTGTCTGACCCCTTTTATGCTTGGCAGTCGGGGCAAAGCTACGCTTTGCCCCGACTTGTTGGTGCTGTGTTTAATTATCGTATCCCCCGCCGTCGCCGCGCTCACCACGCTCACCACCATCGCCGCGAAGCGAGGCGGGTACCGAATAGTGTTTTGAAGAAGCTTTCGGGGAGATGTTTGGCGGGATTGTGGTGGTGCGCGCGGCATTGCTCGCGCCTGTGGAATTTGTTACTTGTTTATTTTGCACGGCTCGCGTGGTTTGTGTGGCCTGCGCCGGTAGGCGCGTCGCAGGCGCAGCATATATATTTATAGGAGTATGCGCCGCGTAGCTTGGTGAGACAGCGCCGATGCCAACCAATACGAGACAAAGTGCGACAATGTATGTGAGTGGATGTATAAGCAGCGCGTGAGTTGTCATAGTGGATGAGTTGGTATGATAGTCGGTGTAATAAATGGTACTACGCCTGAGCAGGAGTGTTGTTTCCAAGAGTGCGTATATGCGCTCGCTGCACAAGATATTCGCGCCAGATGAGCCACACGACGGCGAGGTCAAATATCGTAAGCCCGAGCATAATGAGCGAGTGGGCATAGATATATCGGTACATTTGATAGAGCATAAAAAGTCCGAGGACAACGAGCGCTGTCGGATATGCCCAGATTTTATTTTTCAAAAGTCCGATAACCAAAAATACTTTTACAAAACCGTGCGCAAAAAGGTATATTGCTACAAAAGTACTGCCGCTTATTGCGTAGTGTTGTGCTCCGTGTAGCAAAAAAGTCGCGACGATGTCGTGTGGATCTTCAATGAGTTCACGGCGCGTGAGGAGCGTCATACCCCAGATAACAACGCCGGGCGGCACGAGGAGTGCGAGCGTGCCGCCGACAAGCTCAAGAAGAGCATCCAAACCCTTAAGGAATACTGCTATACGAAAGAATAAACCGATTTCTTTTTCTTTGCGAGTTAACATAGATTATAAGTATAGCGCAATTGCGTGTTATACTACTATCGTGGCTCTGCAAAAGACATTTGAGCACCTCCTTCAGCGTGCTGACATAAAAATAAACGGTCCTCGTCCGTGGGATATCAATATGCACAATCCGCGCACTTATCGGCGCGTCCTTATGCATGGTTCGCTTGGGCTTGGCGAAAGCTATATGAACGGCTGGTGGGACAGTGCTGCACTTGACGAGTTTTTTGAGCGTCTCTTGCGCGGCAATATTGACGCAAGCCGCTTCAACCTGCTCGGGAAAGCCGCGCTTTATTTTACACAACGCTTTTTTAATCTGCAAAGTATTCGCCGCGCATTTATCGTCGGCGAGAAACATTATGATATTGGAAATGACCTTTATGAGGCGATGCTTGATAGTCGTCTCACCTATACCTGCGGGTATTGGAAAAATGCAAAAAATCTGGAGGAGGCACAGGAACATAAATTGCGACTCACCTGCGAAAAGCTCGGACTGAAGCCCGGTATGCGAGTGCTTGATATTGGCTGTGGCTGGGGTAGCTTCGCTATTTTTGCGGCAAAAGAATACGGGGTGTCGGTCGTAGGGGTGACTGTTTCAAAAGAACAAATTGCGCTTGGACAAAAACGCGCCGGTGATCTGCAGGTTGAGCTTCGTCTTCTTGACTACCGTGCCGTGCCGAAAGAATATGGTAAGACTTTTGACCGCGTGGTTTCGCTCGGAATGTTTGAACATGTCGGAACGAAAAATTATTCTGAATATTTTTCAATGGTTGATTCTGTTTTAAAAGATGATGGACTTTTTCTTTTGCATACTATCGGTACAAACGACCGCTACAGTGGTCCCGACCCTTGGGTCAATAAATATATTTTCCCAAACGGTATTTTACCAACGCTGTTGCAGGTGGCCGGCGGGGCACAAGGTCATTTTATTATGGAGGACTGGCACAATTTTGGTAGCGACTACGACAAAACTCTGATGGCATGGTATCACAATGTTGAAAAGGCATGGGATTCGCTTGGAACACACTACGACGAACGATTCCGGAGGATGTGGCGTTACTATTTGCTTATGTGTGCAGGGGCATTTCGTGCACGACATATCCAGCTTTGGCAGATTGTTTTTTCGCGAGGCGCGCGCGGCGGATATGTTTCAGTACGCTAGAAAATAACCGCGGCAGGCCGCAGGCCTGCCGCGGTACTGAAACTCAACTTCCCTATCTAAAAATTAGCGAAGTGCGAGTGTATTTGATGATTTAGTATCACCGGATACGAGTTCTGCAAGTGCACTTTGTGTGCGGGGTATGTGACGCACTGCAACATACCCAACAACACGAATGTGTACATTATTACAAACACCGAGTACCACGCTTGGATTCGTCTGTATGCGACGCTTTCCGAGCGGAACTGTGTCTCGTTGATTGAGCAAGACATCAATCTGGTCGCGTTTATGAAAGTTCATCGTATCGGCAATGACACGATATCCGACCAATGATTCAACTCGCGAGTAGCCGCAAGTTTTCTGATTTTCCGGGCGCTCAATCGCAATGATAGTACCGAAAGGCAGCTTTTTCGCCAAATCATTTGAACGAGCCGCAACCACCGCAGGGTTTGAATATGCGCCACTAGCCGTTTCAAAAGGCGTTCCGTCTGTCTGAGACGGAACTGCGTTATAGGAGGTAAGCTTCACCGTGAGCATATGGCTGGATAAAGGAACCTCATCAGAATCAGCAACCACCTCAGAAGTTGCGGGAGTGCTCGCAGCAGTCACCGGCACGCTATGAAATGGCGCGCTTGATAAAAGAAAAATGCCCATAAGGGCTTTAGCAATAATTCCCATAGTTTTGAAGGTTGAATAACCTTATGAGCTACATACTAACACGATGACATACCGCTTGTCAAGCGTTGCACTTACTTGTTGAGCTTAGCATACAGTTCATGTACAAAGAATTTCAAATGTGTTATTCTTGATTAAAGAGAAGATAGCTCCCTAGGAGGAATAATATAATGAATGAAGAAGTTACATTATCGGATGTGCTTAATCGCGTTATTGCGCGAATGCCTGCACATTTATCAATGCACTCATCTAGTTGTTGCACCAGGGCTCGTTCTTGGTTTATAACCATGGCATGTTGTACCGGTGCACAAGACGATTATTCTAGTCTGAGTTGGATACACTCTCAATGGGAGTGGGGGCCATCAAAATGGCCTATGTATTGGTGTGAAATTCTGGAGAGAGAGAAACTAGACTGCGGAGTCTTGGCAGACTTGGCAGACTTGGCATTACAGGAGAAAGGTAAAAAAACAATACGGATTCAGCTCATTGAAGAATACGACATTTATGTTTGTCAGAACTGGAGACAGGTATTTTCTGGTGCAGGATGTTGTGTAGATTGGATTCATGGGTGTATGGTTTATCACGAAGTAACTGGGTATATTGTTGGAGAGGATCTCAAAATATGGGATCCAAGTGACAACAACCTTGTTATATTTCAGAATAACGCACCTAAGCAACATGGACGGGTTGTTGCTATTCGTTTGGCACCGTCCGAGTTGGTACCGTCCGAAAGTATTATACTGTGGTGCGGGTTACAGCTCAGTGTGGGGAGCTGGCAAAATTGCGAACCATTCTATCGGATTCATCGTGGCGATTGTTCTGATTGAGACCTTTCGCCTGTTGCACTTACTTGTTGTAAGCTAGATTAGATGTGTGACATTGCCTATGGTGGAAATGTCACATACAAAACAGGGCGCCATTTCATGGTGCCCTGTTAACTTACCTAAGAAAAAGTTTTATGACTTCTCATAATGAGAAATAAGTATCCGAATCACGATTTCGGAGTGAGAATATTTTGCGGCTCGCCTTTTGCGAAGGCAGCAAGATTTTCTGCGGTAGTGTCAAGAATACGCTCCAATGCTTCCTGCGAATCAAACGCAATGTGCCCGGTTACAACAACGCGTGGATGGTCAATGAAATAATGATTGGCAAGAGCTGCTTTTAGTTCTTCTTCTTGCGGGTGTGGCAGCGAGAAAAGCCGCACATCATCTTGCATATCACCTTCCTCTTCAAGCACATCAAGCCCGGCGCCAGCGAGCGTTTTATCCACAAGCCCCTTTAACAGCGCATCGGTTTCCACCACGGCGCCTCGCGCCGTATTGATGAGATACGCACCTTTCTTAAACTCATGAATATTGTCTTTGTTGATAAGATGATGCGTGTGCGGATTATACGGCACATGAAGCGTTACGATGTCAGATTTGTTTAGAAGCTCATTAAGTGACACATAAGTAAAGCCGAGCTCTTTGTCCAGCCCTTCTTTTTGAAACGCGTCAAAAGCAAGCACGCTCATAGAAAATCCCTTTGCCATTTTTATTGCATGCACACCGATATGTCCGGTTCCGACTACACCAATGGTCTTTCCGGCAAGATCAAATCCACGAAGACCGCTTTGCGAAAATGAACCCGTCTCGCGCACACGATCATACGCATCGTAGACGCGGCGGGAAAGCGTAAGGATGAGTGCAAAGGCGAATTCAGCAACCGTGTTGGCTCCATAAAACGGTACGGTGCATATACTGATGCCGCGCTTTTTTGCCGCGTCTAAATCAATGTGGTCAAAACCGGTTGAACGCGTCGCGATGAGTTTCAGCTTCGGAAATCGGTCAAACTCCTCTGCACCAAGATGCGTGGTGATAAATATTGAAATCGCTTCGGCATCGGGGTCGCCCGCAAGAGCTTTTTCATCATCCGCCAAGTAAAACTCCGTTTCTAACCCTGCCTCGGAAAGAACATTTTTTAAATAATCTTTTTCCCACTCTTCCTGCGCGATGTAGATAAGTTTCATAGTATGTTTTTTGTAATAAATTTAATGTCTAAATAAAAATGTATTTATGTGTCAAGTTCGCGTGCCTCGTGTTCTATTGTACTCAATCGCTCATACTTTTCCAGTCGTATTTTTTGTCCGAGTCCTCCCGCCTTAATTCCGTGCATTCCCATAGCGTAGGCAAAATCGGCAATGAAAGTGTCATCTGTTTCTCCTGAGCGGTGCGAGGCAACCGTCTTCCAATTTGCCGCGCGCGCGCTGCGCACCGCTTCCACTGCCTCAGACACGGTACCGATTTGATTTGGTTTGATAAGCGCACCATTGATTAGTTTACCGGCAATTGCCCATTCAATACGATCAGGATTTGTTACGATTAAATCATCACCAAGAATAATAATTTTCTCGCCGAGTAATTTCGTAAGCGAAGCAAAATGCTCCGGATCTGTTTCAGCAAACGGATCTTCAATGGTGTGAAATGGGAATTTTGCGGCAAGACCTACATATAATTCTTGCAACTCATCCGCGCTATAAGATTTTCCGAGCAGTACATACGCCCCGTCAGAGAGTAATTCATTTGCGGCGGCATCAATGGCTAGCATTGTGTGTGAATTCGTTGCGATAATGTCGGAAAGAACCTCAAGAGGGCGTTCAATGGAATCAAAGGTTGGCGAATAACCACCCTCGTCTCCCATAGGAAGATCCGGCTCTCCTTCGCGAAGTGTATCTCCAAGCGCAGCGAATGCCGCGGCCGCAGTTTCCAAGGACTGCGTGAGAGTATCTTCACCAACCACCAAAATATGCTCTTGAAATGGCAGACGAAACTTCGCGTGTGCGCCGCCATTTATCATATTCACATACAATCGTGGTGCACCTGGCGTCATATTATATGCCTGTGCAAGATAGTGCCAAAGTGGCACGCCTTTTTCCTGTGCAAAGATGCGTGTTGCCGCAATAGAAATCGGCAGTATCGCATTTGCTCCCAAGCGCGACTTGTCGGAAGTACCATCAAGATCACAAAGAAAGGCGTCTAGCTCTTGCGGCGATTCGAAGTCCCGTGTCGCAAGTGCGGTTGCAATCTCTCCCTGAATATTTGCGCACACAGTCGCCACACCACCATCCTCGTCGCGTAATTCTTTTGCTTCGCGCGAGCCGGTGCTTTTCCCGGAAGGAACAGAAGCGCTTGCTTCAAGCTCCTCAGCAGCTATGGTTATAGAGACAGTGGGGCGACCACGAGAGTCAAGAATCGTCGTCGCGGTTATGTGACTAATCTTCATACTGCTACTCTTCGGTTACTTCTACTTCCCTCTTTCCTCCCATTTCGTGTTCAATTTTTGTAACATCAACCATAGTTTGTATGACCACATCAGGATTTAGTGACATACTCTCAATTCCATTTTTAACCAGAAACTCAGCAAAATCAGGCAAGTCAGATGGTCCTTGACCGCAAATACCAAGATACTTTCCGCGCTTGTGTGACTCACTGATGACTGTTTCAATAAGCTTTTTCACTGCAGGATTATTTTCATTTCCAATATGGCTCACAATACCGGAGTCGCGATCAAGCCCGAGCGTAAGCTGTGTCAGATCGTTTGAGCCGATAGACATACCGTCAAAACGATCATAAAACTCATCTGCGAGAAGCACATTGGATGGTATTTCACACATCATATATATCGGCGTGGACTGTTCTCCAGGCCGTGCATGAACAGTAGGTATCAATCCGCGCTCCGTGCAGCGCTCTAACACATGGTCGGCCTCTTCCAGTGTGCGACAAAACGGCACCATTGGAATGACATTATCAAGCCCCATGGTCTCACGAACAATTTTTATGGCTTCAACTTCAAGTGCAAACGCGGCTTCAAATTTTGAATCGTAATAACGAGACGCTCCGCGCCAACCAATCATCGGGTTTGCTTCTTGCGGCTCATAGAGTGTTCCACCAATGAGTGCACGATATTCGTTTGTTTTGAAGTCAGAGAAACGAACAATGACCGGTCGCGGGTAGAATGCCGCTGCAATGCGTGCGATACCATAGGAAAGTTTGTCACGATAAAACGCAACCGGGTCGCTCCATCCGTTCATCTTTTTTTGTATCTCCAATTTTAGATGTGCCGGCAACTTCGCAAAGTTCAACAGCGCAAGCGGGTGAATACCAATTTGCGATGCGATTATAAACTCTTCACGAGCAAGCCCGACTCCGGCGACCGGTAAAAATGAATGGTCAAAAGCAAGGTCTGGTGTTGCAACATTTACCATTACTTTTGTTTTTGGCTTTGGGATTTTTGTGATGTCATGCTCATGAATGGCGAAATCTGCGGCACCTGCGTACACAACTCCTTCGCTTCCTATTGTGTCAATAGTAACTCTGTCCCCTGTTTTTATAGTGCGTGTTGCGTGCTCTGTTCCTACAATTGCCGGGACACCGAGTTCGCGCGAAACTATTGCCGCGTGCGATGTGCGCCCACCTCTATCAGTAATAATAGCTGCAGCATTACGCATAATCGGCTCCCAGTCCGGGTCGGTCATAGTGGTTACCAACACCTCTCCCTTCTGAAAGGTTGGTATCTTTTTAAGGTCAAGAATTACTCGCGCCGTGCCAGTGGCGATGCGTGAACCAACCGAGATGCCACGCACAACTTCTTTCCCGTGCGATTTTAGTTCAAATGTTTTGAGTTTTGTAAAATCACGAGTTGACTGTACTGTTTCCGGTCGTGCCTGTACGAGATAAAGTTCATTTGTCTCTCCATCCTTTGCCCACTCCATATCCATCGGAGACCATTTTCCATCACGTTCTGTATAATGTTTCTCTACAATCATCCCCCACTTTGCAAGTGTCTGAATTTCTTCATCAGAAAGAACGAATGAGTGTTGTTCTTTGTGTGTTGTCGGAATAACTTTTGTCTCTTGAATACCGGAGAGCTTTTTTGCACCATAAATCATTTTTTTGAGTTTTATGCCAGGCTTCTTTTCAAAAATCGGATTCGGTGCGGTTCCAAGTGTCTCCTTAAATACCAAATACTCATCCGGAATGACATGCCCTTGTACAATCATCTCGCCGAGTCCCCATGTAGCGTTAATAACCACCACACCACGAAACCCTGTTTCAGTGTCAACAGTGAACATAACGCCGGACGATCCTTTATCACTGCGTACCATTTTTTGTACCCCGGCGGAAAGAGCGACTTTCATATGACCATAGCCCTTGTCTATACGATACGAAATAGCTCTGTTTGTAAAAAGAGATGCCATAGTCCATTTCACCGCCTTCAACACATCTTTCTCTCCACGGATACCTAAATAGCTTTCTTGCTGACCGGCAAATGATGCTCCCGGTAAATCTTCTGCTGTCGCGCTTGAGCGAACGGCAACATCGGTATTTTTTCCGTAGCGCTTTTCAAGTTGTGCATATGCCTCGGCGATTTCCTTAGTGAGGTCGTCTGGAAATTTCGCGCGGTATATGGTGTCGCGTACTTTTTTCCCTCGGCGCGCCAAATCAACAAGATCATCTTTACTAATTCCCGCGAGCGTTTCTTCAACAAAAACATCAAGCCCGGTTTCCTTTAGAAAATAGCGATATGCGTCGGCAGTTGTAGCGAAACCGGACGGTATACGAATACCTTTATCGGTAAGATTGTGAATCATTTCTCCCAGTGATGCATTTTTCCCTCCAACCTGAGGGACATCGTCCATTGATATGTCTTCAAACCATAAAATGTGTGCCATATATTTATGTAAGTATTATGTGAGGCGAGCGGTGATGCCAATAATAAGATCGGAAACATTTGCTCCGGTATAGCCCGTGAGAAGCGCGTCGCCGGTAACTGTGAAGAAATCGTACGAACGGTGCGAACGCAGATACTCTTCAACACTTAGTGCGCGTGCCGCGGCGTGCTCTTTTGTTATGTTATCACACAGAGCTCCTGCATAGTCAGTATTATCATGTCCATCTGAGGAAAACGCGACGATGATTTCATTTGGTTTGATGTGCGCGAGCGCAGCGAGCGCGAGCTCTTGGTTTCTTCCACCCTTCCCGGCGTGCTCTCCGAGCGTTACAGTAGATTCTCCACCGTAGAGAAGAGCGGTTGCGGGCTCTGCATCTGCAAGCGCGGCGATAACATCATCTGCAACGCGCCGGGCTTCGCCGGAAAAACGGTCGGTGACGATGCGCGGAGTATAGCCGCGCGCGCGTAGCGCGCGCGCCATTGCATCAAGCGCGCGGATATTGGTGACAAGAAGCTCATTGTGCACGCGCGCGAAATACTTCGCATCTTTTGATGTTTCAAGAAGTGGCATTCCGGCAAGCGCGCTCACATTGTATTTTTCTATCACGGACTGTGCGTCTTTTATAGTTGTTTCATCTTGCACAGTTGGTCCTGATGAAATAAACGATACATCATTGCCGGGGACATCTGAAAAAATAAGTCCGATGACACGCGCAGGATATGCCGCCTTGGCAAGACCGCCGCCGCGAGCGAGCGACAGATGTTTGCGAAGCGTATCCATTTCCTGAATGGTTGCGGCGGCGTCAGTGAGTTCGTTAAATATCTGTACTTCCGTCTCATAAGTTACTGGCTCTTCAGGAAGGCATAAAAGTGTTGAGCCGCCGCCAGAAACAAGAATAATTACGATATCGTTTTCGCCAAGTCCTTCCAGCGTACCGACGAGATGCTTTGACGCATCAACATTCACTGCCGATGGTTTCGGATGCGTACCGAGAAAACACTGTATCTTTTTGAACGGCAAACAGTTTACCTCATCGGCAACATCAATTATGACACCTCCGGCAATACGCTCACCTAGTATTTCCTCAAGTGCCGCCGCGCCGGCTATAGCACATTTCCCCGCGCCCGCCACCCACACTTTTTGTTCTGGGGCGAGTGCATAGGTATGGTTGGCGATAGTGAGAGTATCTCCTTCAAGCTTCACATCCTCAGTGAGCACACTGCGAGTATCAATTGCTTCATATCCTGCCTGCACTATTTCAAGCGCGTCCTTACGAAGCTGCGATACAGCGAGAGCATCACTATTTTGTATGACAAAAGCCATACCTTTTATAGTAGCAGGAGCGCGAGTTGTATTTGCGATATTTATCCACCGCGGCCGCGTCGCGCGGCCGCGGTATCAGATCGGATATCTGTATAGGTCTTTGTGAGAGGTCGCCCACGAAACAATGTGTAAAAATAATTTACTGCATAACGCATTCCTGTCCGAACGACTCCTTCCTGTGCCAGTCGCCTACCGGAAGAATACATTGGCAAGCGAAATGTCCATTTTACGATACCCGCCTTACTGATGCGCCGCGCAATATCTGTATCTTCACCATAAAACTCTATAGAGGTATCAAAACCACCAACTTGCTCAAGATGAGTGCGTCGCACTACAAAATTTCCGCCTTGAAGCATCGCACCACCACGGAAGAGGTTGTAATTTATAAGATAAAAAAGATAGCCACCAACATAAAAGATGCGCACGAGTGAGCGCGTGAAAAATGAGAGGTCATAGTAAATATAGGGACCCGAGAGCGCCGCGAGGCGCTCGTTTTTTGAAAACTCCGAAAGAACGCGTGCGAGCCATCCTTTCGGTAAGATAGTGTCTGCGTCAATGTTTGCGATGAGCTCACCGGTTGATGCTTGATGCCCTGCGTGGCGCGCACGCACAAGACCTTTTTTTGGTTCATTGACAACGCGCACACAGGCGAAGCGGCGCGCCGCTTCGCCTGTGTTGTCGGTGCTTGCATTATTGACGACAATTACTTCCGCGTCACACG
>ENA-ORDP01000733-ORDP01000733.1-marine-sediment-metagenome-genome-assembly--contig:-NODE-733-length-19951-cov-4.120024_pt1 | contig 19951 bp, 21 predicted proteins | sample MGYA00248627_ERZ508539 | MGnify/ENA primary metagenome ERZ508539 (study PRJEB26208, sample SAMN05571518) | marine sediment metagenome | biome: deep sea; feature: Hydrothermal vent; material... | reverse complement strand
CGAGTACGAACACACGCCGTAATGGGACAAAAGATGAATGCGCTGAATCGTTACTCTGTTTTTTACATACAAAGCCCCAATTAGTGGAAGTAAATGAGGTTGCTCAAGGTATTTTTAAGATGATATTGATGATCGATAACTACGATTCATTTACCTATAATCTGGTGCAGTATCTCGGGGAGCTGCAACAGAGTGTCCATGTATTTCGCAATGACCGGATTACAACTCATGAAATCAGTGAGCTAAATCCGGATGGTATCGTGATTTCTCCAGGTCCTTGCACGCCCAATGAGGCGGGTATTTCCATGGAAGTCGTACGAACGTTCGGTGGCCGTATACCGATCCTGGGGGTATGTCTGGGTCATCAGGTGATCTGTCAGGCCTATGGTGGTCGTATTGTGCATGCGGATCGTTTGATGCATGGGAAAACTTCGTTTATCCATCACCAGCACCAAGGTGTATTTAACGAGCTGCCAAGTCCGTTTCAAGCCACACGTTATCATTCACTGGTGGCCGAAAGAGCCAGTTTGCCGGATTGTCTGGAAATTACCGCCCGGACTACAGAAGAGGAGATTATGGCGGTCCAGCATCAACAACATTGTGTACATGGCCTGCAATTTCACCCTGAATCTATATTGACGCAGCACGGCCATGCCTTGCTGGCTAATTTTCTGCGTTTTACCGTTTCACAACCGGAAGCGGGAAATGCCCATTAGTCTGGCCCATTAATTTGGTCCATTAATCTGACAATTGACGAGAACGATATGGAAATTCAACAGGCCATTAAACATGTGACAGAGCGTCGAGATCTCAGCAAGGAGGATATGCGCACAGTGATGACCGCGATTATGAGCGGTGAAGTCACCCCGGCCCAGATTGGGGGTTTTCTGGTGGGGTTACGAATGAAAGGAGAGACGGTAGACGAGGTTGCGGCTGCAGCTGATGTGATGCGTGAGATGGCGACCCCGGTTGTAACCGGAGACTTGTCTGTAGTCGATATTGTTGGTACCGGCGGAGATGGTCTGCGTACTTTTAACATCTCCACCGCCTGTTGTTTTGTGGTTGCCGCTGCAGGAGGGTATGTCGCCAAACATGGTAACCGCTCGGTTTCTTCCAGCTCCGGTGCTGCCGATGTGTTGGAGAAAGCAGGTTTGCGACTGGACTTGTCACCAGCCCAGATCAGTCGCTGTATTGAGGAAACGGGTGTCGGTTTTATGTTTGCGCCGGCTCATCATGCGGCCATGAAATATGCTATCGGACCACGCCGGGAACTGGCAATTCGTACGCTCTTCAATGTGCTCGGGCCGTTGACTAACCCGGCCAAGGTCAAGCGTCAGCTATTGGGTGTCTATGATCAACGTTGGGTTGAACCTCTGGCAGCGGCATTGATACAACTTGGCAGTGAGCATGCCATGGTGGTACACGCCCGTGATGGTATGGATGAAATCAGTATCGGTAGCCGTACCGATGTGGCGGAATTACGCGAGGGTGGAATCTCAGTCTACACCATCAGTCCGGAAGACTTCGGCCTGGCCAGAGCAGATTGTGCCGAGCTGGTGGTGGAGAATGCTGAGCAGAGTCTGCATTTATTGCAGGCTGTACTTGGCGGAAAAAAAGGCCCGGCCTCGGATATTGTGGCGCTCAATGCCGGGGCTGCCCTGTATGTCAGTGGCCTGGCAGAAAGCTTGTCCATGGCCGTCAATAAAGCACAAGTGATTCTGTCCTCCGGGGCTGCCCTGCAACGGTTGCAGCAATTGACCGCATTTTCGCAAACTGTTTAGGCTTATGGTTGCCACAAGAGAGTTAATGCCTGATATTTTGCTGCGCATTCAACAGCACAAGTTGCAGGAAGTTGCGGCTTTAAAACAGCGTTTGTCTCTGCAGGTATTGCAACAACAGGGCGCTACGGCACCGCCGGTACGGGATTTTGAGGCTGCCTTGCGAGCTGCCATGGACCAGGGCAGGGCAGCAGTCATTGCGGAAATCAAGAAAGCTTCACCCAGTAAAGGGGTCATCAGGGATAATTTTGATCCCGAGATGATCGCATGCAGTTATGCTGCTGCCGGTGCGGCCTGTCTTTCCGTATTAACCGACCGAAAATTCTTTCAAGGTAGCCCCGGGTATCTTAAGGCCGCCAGGGCAGCTTGTTCCCTGCCCGTGTTGCGCAAAGACTTTATGTTGGATCCGTACCAGATCCATGAGTCAAGAGCCATGGGTGCTGATTGCATTTTGCTGATTGTTGCCATACTCGATGATCAACAACTGCAGCAGCTGTCGACACTGGCCGGGGAACTGGGCATGGCAGTGCTGGTGGAAGTGCATAATCTACAGGAATTACAACGTGCCATGCAGATCAAGCCACGGTTGATAGGGATCAATAATCGCGACCTGCATACCTTCGAAACCCGGCTTGAGACCACCGAAAGCTTGTATACCGCAGTACCGGACTCGGCTTTAACGGTAACTGAAAGTGGCATACACCACACCGAGGATGTGATCAGAATCATGGAGCTTGGAGTGCGCTGTTTTTTGGTCGGAGAAGTGCTGATGCGTGCTGATGATCCAGGCCAGGCCTATAGCCACTTGTTTGTATCGGTGTAACGTTTCGGCATCATAAGTACATACTCAACCTACAATATCAGGGTTAATTAGATCATGAAAGCATCAGTTACATTGCGCGACGGGGTTTGTTTTGAGGGGCGGACGGACAGTGGCCACACCCTGGTGATGGATGGGGCACCTGAGCAGGGTGGGCAGAACAATGGACCGCGGCCAATGGAAATGTTGCTGCTGGGATTGGGTGGCTGCACTGCCTTTGATGTAGTTACGATCTTGCGTCGTGGTCGCCAGCAGGTTAGTGATTGCCAGGTCGAGATTTCGGCACAGCGTGCACCTGAGGATCCCAAGGTGTTTACCGAAATTACACTTCATTATCGATTATTCGGTACGGTACTCAGTAGCAAAAGAGTGGCGAAAGCGATTGAGCTGTCGGCGAAAAAATATTGTTCCGCATCGATCATGCTCGGCAAAACAGCCATTATTCGTCATGATTTTGAAATTATCGAACGTGGTACTTCGTGAACGATACGGTGCAGGATTTTGAACAGATCTGCGCTGATTATTATGCCAGTTGGTATCGCTTTCACCCACAGGCTGCGGTTGAGATTGGCATCTACACCTATGCTGGCAGTTTGCCCCCGTACGATGAGAATTCTCACCGGGCGCTGATTGTATTGCATGAGGAATTGATTACCGCGTTGGATGAACTGTCGTCATCCGAACTTGATCCGGATCATTTGCTTGATTACCAGGTCCTGCAGGGGGCCGCGTATCTTGAACGCAAGAACCTGTTACTGCAGGACTGGCGCTACCATCGACCCCAGGATTATTTGCCCATTCATGCATTGTATCAGTTGCAGATTCGACCGCTTCCCGATGCGGCCAAGCAATTTTTGTTGCTGCTACAGGCTACTCCAGAATACCTGTCCGGCGCCCGTCAATTGCTGTCTTTGCGGGCTGAGCAGATCCCGGCAATTTGGGCAAAATCTGCAGTGGCCGAAGCGACCGCTGGGGCGGATTTTATCGACAGTCTCGCTGTTGTCGAGCAGTGGCAACAGATCCCTGACCTGGAGTATGAATTGCAGGAGGCATCTCGCGCAGTACGAGAATTTGCGACTTTTATACAGCACGAGTTATGTCCTCGTGCACAGGGAGTATTCGCCTGTGGACGTGAATATTTTGAAGACCTGCTACATTTTCAACATGGCCTGCCGATAACGGTGGATGCACTCTATGCATTCGGTCAGCAATTGTTTGAAGAGACTCGGCAGGCACTATTGGAAGTTGAGTCACAATTGCGGGGGGATGGAGAGCCGGCTGTATTTCCACAGGCATTGTTTACAGAACACCCGCAAGCAAAGAGCTTGATTCGTGCTTACCAACAGGCTATGGTGGAAGCCAGATCCTGGTTACAGGAACACCGACTTGTCACTATGCCGGTAATGGAAGATTTGCGGGTTATCGAAACTCCGGAATTTCTGCGTCACCGTATCCCATTTGCGGCTTATCAGGAGCCGGCTCCCAATGATCCTGCCCAGCAGGGCTACTACTATGTGACGCCCGCACAGGGAGATGAGCTGTCCGGGCATAATACGGTCGCCATACGTCATACCAGTGTGCACGAAGCTTATCCGGGACACCATTTACAGTTCGTGACTGCCAATATGCGTTCAACTTCACGCACACCGATACGTCTATTAAATGCCTCCGCTACGCTTTACGAAGGCTGGGCCTTATACTGTGAGATGTTGATGTCCGAACAAGGCTTTCTCGATCAGCCGTTGTCTCGCTATGTACTCTTGCGGGATCGACTGTGGCGGGCTCTACGCGTGTTGATTGATATTGATTTGCACGTTAACCAGTTATCTGCAAAAGCCGCTGCCCAGCGGATGGTCGATGAACTTGGGTTTGAGCCGCAGCAAGCCCGAGCCGAGGTCGCCTGGTACACGGAGTCACCAACCGTACCAATGAGTTATGCAACCGGCTGGTCAATGATCTGCAAGCTTCGAGTCCATCAGCAACAGCAACAGGGGTTTGATCTCACACGCTTCCATGATCAGTTACTTTCCTGTGGTTCAGTTGCACTACTGGTGGTTATCCAGCACGTATTTGGTGTTGATACGGCGCAGAATATCGTCAATGATTTATTTACTAATACCACGAAGTAAAGATGATAAAAGATTGGTTTTCAAAAAATTTTTCTGATCCACAAGTGGTCTATCTGGCAGTAGGTTTGCTGTTGATCTTCGGTGGCATATTTTGGTTTGGTAAAACGCTTGCTCCTTTTCTGACTGCGATCGTAATTGCCTATCTCCTCAATGGATTGGTTGATCCCATCAGCCGTTTGCACTGTCCTCGACTCGTTGCGACCTTATTGGTCTACGTACTTTTTGTGCTGTTCTTGCTGTTGATTATTTTTGCGCTCATTCCGATGCTATCGAATCAGGCCAGTCAGCTGGTTCAGCAGTTGCCTGCGATCATCACCGAAGGGCAGAAGACCCTGATGCAATTACCGCAGCAGTATCCGGATTTTATTTCCAGCAAACAGGTGCAGGAGTTGATCAGTATGATTCAGTTGCAATTGGGTCAGCTGGGTCAGCGGGTGGTTTCCCTGTCTCTATCCTCAGTCGTTGGTCTGATCAGTATTTTGATCTATGTCATTCTGGTCCCTATGATGGTATTTTTTCTGATGAAGGACCAAGCTCGGATAACACGTTGGCTGGCTGATTGCCTGCCGAGTGAGAATGCTCTCGCCAAACAAGTCTGGAAACAAGTGGATATCCAGATCGGTAATTATGTTCGAGGTAAATTCTGGGAAGTGTTGATTGTCTGGTGGGCGGACTACGTGGCCTTTCGTGTGATGGGGTTACCCTATGCCATGTTACTTAGTGTTCTGGTGGGTCTGTCTGTGCTGGTACCCTACGTCGGTGCTGCCGTGGTCACCGTGCCGGTGATTGCCGTGGCCTGGCACACTTGGGGTTGGAGCCCGGGCATGTTTTATCTGGTGTCAGTCTATCTCGTTATTCAAGCATTGGACGGGAGCTTGCTAGTGCCACTGCTATTCTCCGAGGTGGTTAACTTGCACCCGGTAGCGATCATGGTTGCGGTACTCTTCTTTGGTGGTATATGGGGGGTGCTGGGTGTGTTCTTTGCCATTCCACTCGCAACCTTGGTGCAGGCTGTGATGGTGGCGTGGCCCAGGGCGGGTATGGTCAAGACAGATATCACCGGCCCATCCTGATCAAGGTTTTGTGTGACCATGTGATCTATGGTGTAGGTTCGCTATTCTCGGACAGCCTCCTGGTTTGGCTTCAAATCAAATTCCAGTTGTGCCTGACTGGCTTGTAATACGAGCCAATTCTTGAATGCTTGTATTTCAGACTCATGCAAACGACTGTAAGAGCAGACGAAGTAATAACTGACATCGGACCGACTGACTACATCATCAAACAAGCAGATAAGCCGGCCACTTTGTAATTCCTCGACGACATGTGCGCTGCGAGCCAGAGCAATACCCTGATGTTCAAGTGCGGCTTGAATCGCCATGCTGGTTTCGGGAAATTTTGTGCCTTTTGGCATTTTGCGTAATTCCACCCCGGAATCCAGGAACCAGTCTCGCCAGCGTGGGCAGATATCGTAGGAAGTACGTCTGAGTAAGTGATGCTGCAACAAATCGACAGGTTGTTTGGGTATTTCGTGTTGCTCCAGGTATTCAGGACTGCAGACCGGGAACACCCGTTCACTCAACAATTTCTCGCTATACAGTTCAGGCCAGCTGCCGTAACCCAGTCGGATGCCAACATCTGCTTTGTCAAGGCTGAAATCAGCCAGTTCGTCACTGGTAGAAATCCAGATTTCAATATCAGGAAACTCCCGATTGAACTGACCCAGGCGAGGGACAAGCCATTTGTTGGCAAAGGATTGTAGTGTAGTTACGCGCAGTGGTTTACTGGGGGTTACATCGTGAAGTTCTTCCAGGGCGGATTTGGTACGCCGTAAAAAATCACGAATAATCGGCACCAGAGTTTGTCCCTCTTCGGTTAGTTGCAGTCCGCGACCACGGCGTTCGAACAGCTTGACCTCCCACAGGGTTTCAATATGGCGAATTTGATGACTGATCGCACTCTGTGTAACATGCAGCTCGCCAGCAGCACGCGTGTAGCTAAGATGGCGGGCCGTGGATTCAAGAGCTCGTAGGGCAGACATTGGTGGGTAATGAATAGTCATACGGTCCCGTATTGGGTTGTGCTGGGTGTCAGGGTAGTAAGGGGGAGAAATCAGCGCAGTAGTGAAATACTAACACAGCACCACTATCGAAGATGGTTATTCGAGAACATCGAACCCGTCCGAGAACAAGAATCTGCCGTGGAAAAGCTGCCTTTGGCCGGTTTTTTCCCTACGTCGTTACACACATCCTGTATTCGCCTCAACATGGAATGTTGTCTCAAAGGGTTCCCCTCGCTAAGACCGTCATGGATGATGGAAGGGGTGGTTTATAGGAGCAATACACCGGGTCTATTCCTGTTCCCGGACAACCTCATGAAGTGAATTACTGAAAGTGGCAAATATTTCTTGACTAGAACGACTGTTCGTTCTAGTATCAGAAAATGCCGTCTCTAAAGATCAAATCCAGCCGTAATATTCCAGAGAAAATCCTGAAGACTGCTATCCACCTGTTCACGAACCGTGGCTATTTCAGTACATCCGTGTCGGATATCGTGCGTGAATCCGGAGTCAGTACGGGCTCGATATACCATCATTTCGGTGACAAGGAGGGTATTGCCAGGGCTTTGTTTGAAATGTTGGTACTGCGGATGGAAAATGCATTTGATGATATCGAGCGTCAGCATGATACAGCACAAGCCCGTTGTCGAGCAGTTATTAAACTTCTTTTTCAGATAACCGAAGAAGAACCGGAGGTGATGACCTATATGTTGTTTGTAAAACATGAGGAATTCATGCTCGGGACAGCCCCGATTTGTTCATCAAAACCGTTTCGGCAAATGCGTGAAATGGTCGCTGAGGGGATGGATAGCGGTGAAGTACGTCCGATGGATCCAATGGTTGCTGCTGCTTCTATATTCGGTGGTGCCTTGCGCATGATTAGCATGCGCTTGGACGGAATTCTGCAGCAACCGCTTACGGAGTATCTGGACGAACTATGGAGTAGTGCCTGGCGATCGGTCTGCCAGTAAATAAGGTTTTTTGTAATATTAAATCAGAACGAATATTCGTTTGAGGAGTGTATGATGAAATCAATGGCTATTGTGGTACGTGATGACTCTTATGATAAATTGCTGACACCCTTTGCCTTCGCCTATCTCCAGGCGTCTGAAGGTTGTCAGGTAGATATGCTATTTGTGAATTGGGCCGTCCTTGCCTTGACAGAAAAAGGTGCCAAGGAGATCAGGATACAAGGTGATCATGCGGACCAGGATCAGTGGGTACGTGAGCAGGTGACCAAGGCCGGGCTGCCTAACGACATCAATGCTTTGATTAAAGCACTGAAGGCAACAGGAAATGTGAACTTTTATGCCTGTAGTCTCGCTTCACAAATTTTCGGCGTGGATAAGAGCAACCTAATTCCAGAGGCAGAGGGCATTATTGGTGCCTCCTGGTTTCTGAATGAAAAGGCTAACAACGCAGATCATTGTCAATATTTTTAATCCAGAGCCACTATGGATAAAAACAAAATTACCCAATCGCTGGATACATCAGGGAAATGCTGTCCCATGCCGATTGTTGATACCAATAAAGCGATTAAAAGCCTGCATATTGGCGAAATTCTCGAAATTATAGCAACGGATCCCGGCACCCGAAGTGATATTCCGTCTTGGTGTGAGCGAACGGGTAATGAACTATTGTCTTTTCGAGAGGAAAACAATATTTTTAATTATCAGGTCAGGAAATTAAAATCAAGCTGAGGTTTCTGTATAATCCGAACAGTATATATAAATCTTGTAGGATTCTAGGAGGCTGTCCGGGAACAGGAACCGTCGCGAGGGAAGGCTACATTGAGGTAGATTTTTCTGTTTTCCTGTCAATTGCAGAGAGATAACCAAGAGTTTATGATGCTAACCAATAGATTATGCGCTTTGCACATGCTGCTTTTATCTTTTCTATTCCTACCGGCTGCTGTAAATGCTGCCGAAGAAGGGCCGGAAATTCCAGATTATCCGGTCGATAGGGTGGCGGATAATATTTATGTAATTCATGGTCCGGTGACAAGACCCAATGAAAAAAACCAGGGTTTTATGAATAACCCAGGATTTGTGCTCACCAGTAAAGGGGTTGTGATCATTGATCCAGGGGGTACAGTACAGGCAGGTGAAATGGTACTAAGAGCCGTAAGAACAATCACGGACAAACCTGTTATTGCTGTATTCGATACCCACGTCCACGGCGATCATTGGCTAGGCAATCAGGCTATTCGTAACGCCTACCCGGACGTACCGATATACGCTCACCCCAATTTTATTGCTGAAGTTGCTGCAGGAGTAGGTGATAAATGGGTTCAAATCATGCTGGATGCCAGCAAAAAACAAAGTAGAGGAACAAAAGTTGTTAATGCTGATCATGCCTTGAATCCTGGGGACAAAATTATTCTTGGTGATACTTCATTTGATATTTACAATTACGGTGTTGCCCATACAGATACCGATATTATGATTGCTATAAATGGTAATACGGCATTGTTTACCGGAGACAATTTGATAAATGGGCGTCTGGGTAATACACTTGAAGGTAATATAAAAGGACTTATAGAGACCGATGAAAAAGTGATTGAAGCAGTACATCCCAAGGTCATTATCCCCGGACATGGATCTAGTGGAGGACTGGCGATGTTTAACTATAGTATTGATTTTTTTCGCATCCTCTATAAAACAGTAGGACAGTTGTACCAAGAAGACATGAGTGATTATGAAATGAAGCCCAAGGTCATCAAGGCATTAGCAAAATATAGAAACTGGGAAGACTTTGACTTGTTATTGGGAAAAACCATTAGCCAAGCTTATCTTGAAATAGAAGCTGTCAGCTTTTGACACGATAAATCGCTAATTCATTTGATCGCAGTCCCATCATCCGGGGCAACGGCAGTATAGCGGCTGGATTGAATTACTCATGAGACCTGTGGTTCATTGCTTTTCATCCAGATTCAGACCCTGCCGGATTCAGGTCTTGAAATTCGCTTCTCTACTCTTCCTGTGTGACAGGCTCTGCCACGTGCTCCAACATATCGGCAATAACACAGCTGATGTGTTCGTCGGCAACGGTGTAGTGAATCTGTTTGCCATGTCGCTGACCCCGCATCACCCGTGTTGCCCGCAGCAAACGCAGGTGATGGCTGACGAGGGATGCAGAGAGATTCAGGGCAGTGGCGATTGTTCCTACCGAAGTCGGGCCATGGAGGCAGGCGAGAATAATTCGCAGACGGGTCGGATCACCCATTAGTCGGAACATCTCCGTGAGTTGGATCACTTGATCATCATCGATTTCGGGGAGTTGCGACAGCGTTGTGGTTGGATTTTGGACCATGGCTTATTGTATCGTGCAGTGCATCTTCCTGTCATCGTTTCATGTGGTACCTGATGGCAATTAAAATACTACTGGGCCATTTACAGCTCCATAGTGGCCAATCCTACGTCATTTTTTGGAGTTGCTTTAGGAAATAGCCTGTTTTTTGTGCCATCGGCTGGTTTTTCGGCATGATTTACCCTGCCAGGTAGCCATCGCTGCGGTAATTCACAACTTGACCTTCGTCTTTCTCGCCCTATTCGATAAATCACAGCAGCTGATCGACCACCAAGGCGATGATGTCAAGCATCAGATGGGTCATGAGTTTCACAGGACCCTTGACGCGTGCCCTGGCGCTCCAAAATCATCCGAACATCACAAACTTTACCAAATGGCAATGTTTGGACAAGCTGTCTGCAAGGTTGCTAAGCGTAATCTACCCCCAACGTCGGAATCCATCTGTATTTGCGGCAGCTACTAACAACACTCAGGAAAGTCCCCAGGAGGCTGTCCGAGAATAGAGAACCTACTACGCACAAGCGGACTTTGGTCCGATTTTCCCTCGCCACGGTACCTATTCCCGGACAGCCTCCTAGAGAGTATTGCCTAGAGAATATTGCCTAGAGAATATTGTGATTGTAAATAGTTGTGAAAATAGAGCAATTTCCCTATGAGCCATGAGGCGGCTTGCTCCAGACAGGTGGTGCTGTGCCTTACTACAACATGTTAGCCGGGTTTTAGGATCCATGCCCACAATATATCAGGAGATATCTTTGCGACCACATATTCAAACTAATGAGTATGATCACTACAAAGTAGTATGTGATTTTGATGGGACTATTTCACGAGTTGACGTGACCGATGGCCTACTAGAAGCATTTGCACCCCTTTGCTGGCATGAAATTGAGGCGCAATGGAAATGTGGCTGGATAAGTTCAAAAGAATGCATGCTCAGACAAGTAGAGCTTATCGATGCAGACCTGTCCTCAATCGACCATCTATTATCCAAAATAGATATTGATCCAGAGTTCCCTGATTTTGTAGCGGAGTGCAAAAATTCAGGTATTAATGTACAAATAGTTAGTGACGGAATTGGCTATGCTATAAAGAAAATCTTGGCCAGATATAATCTTGAAAGTTTATCTATCTTGGCCAACCAATTGATAGTAGGGAAGAGTAACAGATTCTCATTGGTGTCACCATACACTTCACCTGATTGTAATCAAGGCACCTGTAAATGTATTCCGGCAAATAATATCGATGGGCGAATATTGATAGTTATCGGAGATGGTGCATCTGACTATTGTGTTGCGGAGAAAGCCGACATTGTCTTTGCTAAGGGAGAACTTATAGCTCACTGCCGTAGATTCAGAATTCCCCATATACCATTTTCCAGTTTTGCCGATATTCGTATACAGTTTCGCCAATTGGCTGAACTGAATTATATATCCCAACCTCACAGTTTCAATGAGCATATGGAGATCATTGCAAATGTTTAATAAAGAGCAAGCCAGACCTGTAACTAACGTTACCTTACAAGATAATATTTACTTGTTGTCAGAGCACGAACGTGACTTGGTCGAAAAGGAAGCCAGCTATTGTTCCTATGGTGATACGGTTCATTATCTTGAGCCAGCAAAGTCGTTTAGCCGATGTAAGGGAAGCTTTCTATATGATGAGCATGATCATTCTTATCTAGACCTTCAAATGTGGTATTCAGCGGTAAATTTCGGATATGCGAATCCCCGCCTTAATAAAGCGCTCAAACGCCAACTGGATACACTTCCCCAGTTGGCGTGTCAGTATCTCCATAGCGAAAAGGTTGAGCTGTCAGCTGCAATTGCAAAACATTGTGAGCGGGCCTTTGGGCTCAGGGGCAGGGTTCAATTTAATGTTGGGGGTTCACAAGCCGTTGAGGATTCACTCAAAATTGTCCGTAATGCATCGGATGGTAAATCACTAATGTTTGCCTTTGAGGGTGGGTATCATGGCCGTACGTTAGGAGCATCAGCAATCACATCCAGCTATCGTTACAGACGTCGTTATGGGCATTTTGGGGACCGTGCCCATTTTGTACCTTTCCCCTATTGTTTTCGTTGCCCATACGGCAAGAAGAGAGAAGACTGTAACCTGTATTGTGTAGACCAGTTCGAGCGTTTGTTCGACACGGAATACTGTGGAATATGGGACGGGAAGGCGGGCCAATCTGAATATGCCGCTTTCTACATTGAGGCTGTGCAGGGAACGGGTGGCTACGTTATTCCTCCCTCTGGATATTTCGAAAAGCTCAAAGTTGTGTTGGAAGCACGTAATATCCTGATGGTCGACGACGAGGTCCAGATGGCTTTTTATCGAACCGGCAAGTTCTGGGCCATCGAGAACTTCAATGTCAAACCTGATATTATTGTTTTTGGCAAAGCACTTACCAACGGTTTGAATCCTCTGTCCGGAATCTGGGCACGAGAAGAGCTCATCAATCCAGGAGTATTTCCTCCAGGCTCAACACACTCCACTTTCTCCAGCAATACCCTGGGGACTGCCGTAGCGCTTGAATCGATTCGGATGATGGATGAGTGTGATTATGCAGAAATCTCCCTGAGAAAAGGCTCATATTTGCTAGCTGGTCTGAGGGACCTGCAAAAACGCTATCCGGTAATTGGTGATATTGATGGGTTGGGTATGGCACTTAGGGTTGAGATATGCAAACCCGACGGTATTACACCGGATAGAGAGCTGACTGACCGTCTCATGCAGGAAGGGATCAAGGGCAGGTTTAAAGTAGATGGCCAATACTATGGATTGGTACTGGATGTGGGTGGTTATTACAAGAATGTACTCACTTTAGCCCCGGCACTGACCATCTCTAAGGCCGAAATGGATTTGGCCCTCACATTGTTAGATCAACTCTTTTACCGATGCAGAACAGCCTGGGAGGATAGTTAACCCAAGATCTATGCCCAATATGGCTGGGTAATGGTAATTAAATATGATCGACGCTGATAACAGGCATTCTGGCGGGACCGTAGCTTTGCGTGAGTATAAATAACTTATGCGCTTACGGGTACTACACATGGATGAGAGTCTGATGGCACAGCCCGCCTTTTTGAAAGCCTGTGGTAAAAGGGTTCAACAACTGGATTTGCGTGCGGAAGGACGGCAGTTGCGCATGTGGGCTAGTCGCAAGAATATAAAGAAGTTTATTCAGAAGCTGGATCAGAATGATGGTCAGGATAATAGTCCAACAATTTCCTTTATGGGATCAGGCGACTTTCATCATCTTACCGCTGCTTTGGTGGAGCGTCTGCATGGGCCACTAACAGTTATCCACCTTGATAATCATCCTGATTTTGTTCGCCTTGCCATACCTTATCATTGTGCATCATGGGTAAATAGGATCCTGGATCTGCCGAATGTGAATCGGGTGATTACGGTAGGACCCTGCACCGATCTTACAGCACCGCAGTTTAGCTTAGGAAACCTGGCAGCACTGACGAGCGGGCGCCTGGAACTCTATCCTTATCGGCATGGCCCTTCACTTGTTTGGGGTAATTTTGGTAAGGGCCCTAGCCACCAGCAAATTGGAGGATATATTCATTGGCGTAATGCTGGAGATGAAGACTGGAATACGTTCTGGGTTGAATTACTATCCAGAATATCAACGCCGAATGTCTATGTAAGTATAGATAAAGATGTACTGAATAGTGATGCTGCCATGACAAATTGGGATCAAGGCAAGATGCATCTGGAACAACTGCTGGAGGCGTTGAGGCTCATTGTAGAACGATGCAATATTATTGGGGCAGACGTGGTCGGAGATTACTCACCGGCTAGCGAATGCAATTTGGTACACCGTATCTCAGCATGGTTGGACCACCCGCATATCAATGTAAACGCTTCGACTGCGGCACAATTAAATACTTATTCCAATACAGCTATTGTTGAGGCAATACACGGAATTCAAGGTATGTGTCCATCAAATAGAAAACCAGCAAGTTGATATAAATGAAGTTTCACTAACACAGGACCTAATTTTACTTTGACTACTTCAGATAATAGCTTCTTTATTCCAGGTGATTCGCGAGGAGTATTGTTAATTCACGGACTGACCGGCACACCTACAGAAATGAAATATTTGGGCCGTAGCTTGGCGGCGACAGGCTTTACTGTATACGGAATGCAGCTTGCTGGGCATTGTGGAGACGAGTCTGATCTGTTGCAAACAGGCTGGCAGGATTGGTGCGCGAGTATCGAGCAGGCTCATGATTGGCTCAGCAAATATTGTGATATCACCTTCGTTGCGGGCCTGTCAATGGGAGCCATACTTGCCCTGTATCTTGCCGTACGCAGACCTGATGCCATTGCAGGTATTGCTCTCTACTCAACACCATTTTGGCGCGATGGTTGGAGTGTACACTTCACTCGGCATCTCTTGCCGCTAGCGGCATTGTTACCGAAGACATCGCGCATGATTGCACCCGAACGGCCGCCGTATGGAATAAAAGATGAGCGTCTGCGGCAGATGATTGTGGCCCACATGATGAGTGGTGATAGTGGAGCTGCTGGCCTCACTGGTATACCAGTTCGAAGTTTGTTTGAGATGCAACGATTGATCAAGTGGGTAAAGCACCAGATATCCAGGATTCGCACACCCACATTGATAGTACACGCACTTGAGGATGATATCTCCAGTATTCGTAACGCCCTGTATTTGGAGCGATCCCTGAGAGGGCCAGTCACCATGTGCTTCCTGAATGATTCTTTCCATATGGTTACCGTAGATCGCCAACGGGGGAAAGTAGCACAATATTCACGGGAGTTCTTCGAAAAGAATACAACACTGCGGTATATAAATACGAAGGAGTTAAGCTGCATACAACATAAAAGCAGTTTACTGAGTAGCTGGAATGGTGATTTACCGTTAAATACGGGCTTCGCTAAATCCAGTTAATACAAATTGCGCGAAAACAGGCGTCCATTAACAGTACAGCATTTTAAATAGGAATCATAATCATGAATACAGACATTATATTTGACCAAGTCGCAATATCTGCTGCCGAGTCGTTGATGGTTGATCGATCTGAAATCAAGCCTGAGACACGGCTTGAAGATTTAGGTGCCACATCTCTGGATTTCGTCACTATTGCTTTGGATCTCGAGGACAAATTTGGTGCGAACATATTCGATGATGATAGCAGAAAGTTTGAAACTGCCGCCGAAATTGTTGATTATGTTCGATCCAAAATTAGTAAGGTCAATGTATGACTCTGCCTCGTCGTGTAGTCATTACCGGGATGGGTGTAGTGTCTCCTGTTGGTGCAGATCTTGATACTTTCTGGAGCAATTGTATGGCTGGCAAGGCTGTTGCCACCACGATCCCGGAGACATGGAAGGAATATACGACATTTAAATCAAATATATGGGCACCACTCCCGCCTTTGGATTTTGGCCCACTACGCCTCACTCTTGCTGAACGAACACAACGTGACCCTTCAGCACTATTGGGCCTACTTGCGGCCACAGCTGCAATAGAAGATGCGGAACTTGTTTGTGAACAAATTAGTATTAAAGATAATACATTCAGTCTGCGCAAGGTCGTACCAGAACGTGCTGCTGTTTTTATCGGGTCTGGCGTGGGTGGAATCAATACTATTTCAAACCTCCATGCGCATCACCTGCTGGCACGGCCCAAGGCAGCCCTCAATGATGTAAGGTCCCGCTGCAAGCATGACATTGGAGCTGAGTTACACAGCATCAATGAGAGTATGCGTATCCCTTCCCGCTTTAATCCCTTTGCAGTATCTATGGTAATGCCCAATGCTGTATCTGCGGTGGTTGGAATAAAATTTTCTCTAACTGGCCCGAATCAAACCCTGTGTGAGGCATGTGCCGCAGGAACGGCTGCAATCGGCCAGGCATTCCAGGCCATTCGCCATGGCAATGTGGATCTGGCAATCAGCGGTGGAGTTGAATATGTCAGCGACGAATATGGCTCGGTTTTTCATGCCTTTGATGCCGGAGGTGTTCTGGTTCGTAATTGTGATGACCCACAAAATGCAAATCGACCCTTTGATACCGAGCGTTCCGGCATGCTGTTGGCTGAGGGTGGTGCAGGAATCATGATACTCGAAGATCTTAGCCATGCAGAGCGGCGCGGCGCACGTATCTATGCTGAAATTAGTGGTTATGGTGAAACATTCGACGCCCATAATATCATGATTGTCGAGCCAAACGGGCGAGCCATCATGCGTGCCCAAAAACAGGCATTGAGCACAGCGGGCTTAGCCCCAGCCGATATCGATTACGTGAATGCACACGGAACAGGTACCCGTGTAAATGACGAAATTGAGGCACGTATCATTTTGGAGGTATTTGGCAGTGACATTCTAGTAAATTCTACAAAATCGATACTGGGTCACAGCCTCGGGGCTAGTGGTGGAATTGAGGCAATAGTCTGTGCCTTAAGCCTAAGGGATCAAGCAACACATGCCTGCCATAACCTTGAGGCACCATTAGAAAAACTCAATTTTGTCCGGGAGTCTGTCCCACAGCGTCTACGTTCGGTCATATCCCAGTCCTTTGCTTTTGGCGGACATAACGCAGTACTGATCTTGCGCAAATGGCAAGGCTGACAGATGAAAAACAGTTGCTCACAACAACTTGACTCGATAGGTATAACTTCTGATAAGTCCGATTTTGAAGGTTTGAAGGGCACCGATGGTCAGCTTGCCTGGCATAACCTGCTGGAACCACCAACTCTTGTGGATAGCTTTCTTGCATACCCCCCTCTGGGGTTTGAAACCGTGCGTTTGGGTACAACTGTAATGGATGTTCCGGCCATCGTATCAAAATTTGACCTGCTGACAACCTTGGAAAATCCTTATCGACGCATATTGAGTAGCATCCCGTTGCTAAGACGTGCGTTGCGGCTACGTACACTATTCATTGGTACAACTGTTTCAGAGTATTGTTTATATCCCCCGGGGCTAAAGCCCACTGAGCTGCTCGGACAGATACACGATTGCTTGCTCACTGAGGGCGCAAGCTTGGCGATCATTAAAGACATTCCCCAGGCTTCACCTTTATTGAGTTATGTGGAAAATGAAGCGGCAAATTCATTATTCGATGCATGTCGTATGGCTGGATATATTCTGGTCACAGGTCAGGCACTCGCCTACATACCACTGGATTTTTCTCAGACGGAGGATTTACTGATGGGTATGTCACGTATTCATCGGAAAAGTATTCGGCGTAAGTTACGCTCTCTCAATGCACTAACGATCTCAGAGTACCACAGTGGTGATTCATGGCTCAATAATACCGAGGTAATCTCCCGGCTCTATTCACTTTATCTCAATGTGTACTGGCAAAGTGAGATACATTTTGACTTATTAAGTAAAATATTCTTTCGTGATCTACTACAAAGACGAGAGCATAAAGGAATTATATTCGTATATCGTTATAAGAATCGAATCATTGGCTACAATCTCTGTTTCATACACGCTGGTAATCTCATAGATAAGTATATCGGTTTTGAATACCCGATAGCGCGTGAACACAATCTGTATTACGTAAGTTGGTTTTACAATATGCAATACGCCCTTGACAGAGGGCTGCGCAACTATATTGCAGGCTGGACAGATCCGGAGATTAAAGCTTTTTTAGGGGCCAGTTTTACCCATACCTATCACGCAGTGTATCTTCGAAATCCAATGTTGAGATGGGTGTTACGACGATTTCAGCGATATTTTGAGCCAGATAGTTATTGGTCCAAGCCTGCCGTCACATAATGTTCACAAAATATTTTGAATAATGAGATTTTTATGAGTCCCTATGTGATCGCTATCTGGCTTGGTAATTTGACTTGTGACGCTATTGGTCAGCTCGCGTTCAAAGCGGCGGCTTGTGGTACCGAAGAGGCTGCGGGCCTGGTACACCCTCTGGCTACCATACGCAATACGTGGACCTGGCTTGGTATCGTTGCTTATATTGGTGAGTTTGTTCTCTGGCTGGCATTTCTATCATTCGTGCCACTTAGCACCGCAATATTACTTGGAAGTGTCAATATCTTGGTGGTGATGGTGGGTGGGCGTCTATGTTTTGGTGAACCATTAACTCTACGTCGTTGTATCGCTGCGATGTTGATCATCGGTGGTGTCGTATTCGTCGGACTGGGGTAATGCGCATCTTTTTTTTCATTGGTTTCGCCACGCTGGTATGCCTTGATACCGCGGGTCAAGTGGCATTCAAGCTGACCGCAATCAATGCAGGTCCAGCAACAGCTGATTTGGTCTGGGCATCTCGAGTGCTGACAGGATATTGGGTGTACTTGGCCATTGCTGCTTATATTGGAACCTACTTTGTGTGGATAACACTGCTTAAGCATGCGCCAGTTGGCCCAGCATTTGCGGCCACCCATCTTGATGTTGTCGCAGTACTGTTCATCTCCACAATATGGTTCGGAGAAACACTTTCTTTGCGTCAAATATTGGGTGCTGTCATGATCGTCTCGGGTATCACCGTGTTGGCTTTCGGGCGAGAGAATTCAAAATGAATACCCCAGCTGCTTATTGGTATCAGATTGATAAGGGGCATCAGGTTGATAAGGTTGAGCGGCTCGATCAATGGGACTTCGTTTTTTCTCCCTGGCATTTCGGTACAAAAATTCTTTTGATGGCAGTTTTGAGCATCACTATGCATGGATGTACCCGCTTGCAAATACCGCTGTTACAACGTGATGTGCCGGCAACTTGGCACCACATATCACACAGCCAGCATGCAGTATCGGTACCTCAGCCTGATCTTAAAAATTGGTGGCGGGCTTTTGCAGATCAAGAGTTAGAAAAAATAGTCATTAACGCATTACGGAGTAATCTTGACTTGCAGCAGTCGGTAGGTCGAATACGTGCTGCACGGGCACTAGGGCAGTACACCAGTAACAAATTAAAACCGAGCCTAACCTTTCGTACTGACTCTACTCCTTATCCTGGGGTTGATACCAGTTATTTTGTTGCCGGGTTTGATGCCACTTGGGAACTAGGTATTTTCGGAAGTCACAACAGCGAGATACTTGGCGCACTATCCAAACTCAATCTTGCGCTAGCCGAAACACAGGCAGCACGAGTATCTGTCGTAGCTGAAGTAGTGCGGACCTATATCAAGCTGCGGAATACGCAACAAAAACTGGTATTACTGAACAATCTTGCACGAACGAAAAAAATATTGCTTACTTTGGTTCGTATACGGCAGACACTAGGTTTTGCAAGCATGGTTGACGTCTCACGCAGTGAGGGTGGATATACCGAAAGTTTAGTATCAATTAGCCAGATCCGTGAGATCGAGGAAAAAAGCCTACAGCAGTTGGCAGTTTTACTTGGCTATACCGAACCGGACCCACGCGACGACTTGTCAGGGTTGGATGTCGCCCGTAAGCTGACCATTCTTGCCCGCGAGCTGGGGCATGACATTGAGGTCGGAAGTTTCCCGGTCGAGAACCTGATTCCCGAAGGGCTGCGGGACGTTGATGCAACGGAGTTCATGGCCTCTTTGTCCGATTACGACGCTCAAATGGAGACGCTCTTTGCAGCCGCGAGTGCCGCTGGCAAGGTATTGCGCTATGTTGCGACGTTGAACGCCGACGGTGAGGCGTCGGTCGCGCTGCAAATGATTTCAACAGACAATGCCATGGCGCACATAAATCTGACTGATAATATTGTTCAATTCACCACACAACGATATGCCGACAACCCACTGGTGTTTCAGGGCCCCGGAGCAGGGCCCGCTGTGACGGCCGGTGGCATTTTTGCCGATGTGCTCAATCTGGCGAATTTTCTGGAGGGAACTGATTAGGATGGCAGGAAAGGATTTTGTTACCGCATTT
>ENA-ORDP01000732-ORDP01000732.1-marine-sediment-metagenome-genome-assembly--contig:-NODE-732-length-19981-cov-8.553096_pt1 | contig 19981 bp, 20 predicted proteins | sample MGYA00248627_ERZ508539 | MGnify/ENA primary metagenome ERZ508539 (study PRJEB26208, sample SAMN05571518) | marine sediment metagenome | biome: deep sea; feature: Hydrothermal vent; material... | reverse complement strand
TTTTATTTTAGAAAGATTTCTCAGTCGAAGACTCCTTCGAAATGACAAAAGAACTTTTTTGCAGAGACTCTAATACATTCCTTAGAAATTGTCCACCGAAAAAAGCACCGATTAAAAGTGGTTCATAATATCAACAACTTTTTAAAATCCTCTTTTTAATGTTTTCATTAAGTCTGACTTAACCATTAGATGAACAAGGTCTTCAAACTTGGTCTTAGCTTTCCATCCCAATACTTTTTCTGCTTTTACAGGATTACCGATAAGCATATCCACTTCGGTTGGTCTGTAGTAATTTGGATCGATACCGATTATTTCATCACCCGTTTTAAGTGTGTTTTTAAGCTGATAGTTGAAATTTTCTTTCTCGTATTCCACAAGATTTTCAGCAATAGTTAAATCTATTTTTTTAATAATTCCTTTTTCATTTTCCCCTTCACCTTTCCATTCCAATTCTATGCCCACATTTGCAAATGTATTTTCTATAAATTCTTTAACGGTGTGAGTCTCACCGGTAGCAAGTACAAAATCCTCCGCATTTTTGTAATTGAGTATTCTCCACATACCTTCGCAATATTCCGGGGCAAATCCCCAGTCTCTTTTTGCATCAAGATTACCAAGGGTAAGTCCCTGTTGTAAACCTGCAACTATTCTTCCCGCAGCTCTTGTAATTTTTCTGGTGACAAATGTTTCACCTCTGCGGGGAGATTCGTGATTGAATAATATTCCATTGCTCGCAAAAATATTAAATGCCTCACGATAGTTAACAATTATCCAGTAGCTGTAAAGTTTTGCAACCCCATAGGGAGATCTCGGATAAAAAGGCGTGTTTTCATCTTGCGGTACTTCCCTTACTTTTCCGTATAATTCGCTTGTTGAAGCCTGATAAAATTTAACTTGTTTTAATCCGACTTCTCTTATGGCATCTAAAAAGCGGAGTGTGCCTAATGCATCTACCTGTGCTGTATAATCAGGTATTTCAAAAGAAACTTTAACGTGACTTTGAGCAGCAAGATTATAAATTTCATCAGGTTCAATTTTTTCCAACACTCGATTTAAATTGCTTGTATCAACCAAATCCCCGTAATGAAGAAATAATTTCTTGTTTAATATTTCTTTATCGTTATATAAGTGATCTATTCTTGCAGTGTTAAATGAACTGCTTCGTCTAATAATACCATGAACTTGATAACCTTTTTCCAATAATATTTCGGTTAAATAACTCCCGTCTTGCCCGGTTATACCTGTTATAATGGCTTTCTTCATCAAATTTCCCTCAATCAATTTATATTTTGCTTCTTAAAAAATTCGTAAGTTAATTTAATTCCCTCTTCCAAACTTGTTTTATGTTTCCAACCTAATTTATGAAGCCTTGAAACATCCATCAATTTTCTCGGTGTTCCGTCAGGCTTTGAAGAATCATACACAAGCTTACCATCGTAACCTACAATGCCGGATATTTTTCTTGCCAGTTCATCAATAGTCAGATCTTCACCTGTACCAATATTAATTTGTGAAATCCCATTATCATAAAGATCTTTGGCATTTACTTTTTCAAGAAGAAATAACATAGCTTCGGCAAGGTCGTTAACATAAAGGAATTCTCTTTTGGGTTTTCCTGTTCCCCATAAAATTACTTCAGATTTATTATTTACTTTTGCTTCGTAAAACTTTCTTATTAAAGCCGGAAGAACGTGTGAAGTTTCCAAATCAAAATTATCTTTTGGTCCGTATAGATTTGTAGGCATTGCTGAAAAGAAATTGCATCCATATTGCCGATAATAATTTTCGCACAATTTAATTCCCGCAATCTTAGCTATGGCATAAGGTTCATTTGTGTATTCCAAATAATCTGAAAGGAGGTATTCTTCTTTTAATGGTTGCGGTGCAAGTTTGGGATAAATACAAGAGCTGCCCAAAAATATTAGTTTTTCAGCACCGTTTTTGTATGCCGAATTTATAATATTAGTTTCAATCATAAGATTATCATAAATAAATTCGGCACGATAAGTACTGTTCGCAAGTATCCCTCCGACCTTTGCTGCAGCAATAATAACTATTTCAGGTTTTTCGTTTGAAAAAAAATCTTCAACTTTTTCCTGTCTTGTTAAATCCAACTCAGAAGATGATTCTATTAATAAATTATTATAGCCACTTTTTACAAGCTGTCCATATATTGCCGATCCCACCATTCCGTTGTGTCCGGGTAAATAAATTTTTTTGTTTTTAAAATCAGTCATAATTATTTGTTTATAAAATCTCTAATCGTATCAACTACATATTTGATTTGCTCTTCCTTTAGTTCGGGAAAAATCGGCAGCGCTAAAGATGTTGCACATGCTTCTTCAGCATTCGGGAAATCACCTTGCTTATAATTTAGATTTGAAAAACATTCCTGTAAATGAAACGGAACCGGGTAATAAATTTCATTCCCTATTTCCTTTTCGGATAAATATTTTCTTAACTCATCCCTTTGTTGAACCCTAATTGTATACTGGTTATATATGTGATAATTGTTTGCTGTTTCAGAAAATCCTCTGTACACAGCTTTAGGCAGCAGAACTTTGTTTTCATCATTAAATTCGGTTCCGCCTACACCGGCAGTAAGTCCTGTTTCAATAAATAATTTATTGTACAATTCGGCATTTTTTCTTCTTTGTGCGGACCAAGAATTTAAGTACGGAAGTTTTACATTCAGCACAGCAGCTTGCAAAGCATCCAATCTAAAATTACCACCGATAACTTTGTGATAATATTTAGGCTTTCCACCGTGGACTCTCATTATTTTAAGTCGTTCTGCTAATTCCGGATTATTAGTTACGGTTAATCCACCGTCACCGTAGCAGCCCAAATTTTTTGAAGGGAAAAATGAGAAACAACCGATATCACCGATAGTACCGGCACATCTGCCGTCTTTGTATTGTGTGCCGATTGCTTGAGCGGCATCTTCTATAATTTTTAGCTTATGTTCTTTTGCAATGGAAACTATTTCATCCATCTCACAGCTTTGCCCGTAAAGATGAACGGGAATTATTGCTTTGGTCTTATCTGTAATTTTTTCTTTTATTTTATTTGGATCAATATTATAAGTTGTTTTATCGATGTCGACAAAAACAGGGACGGCATTTAACCTACTTACTACACCCGCAGTTGCAAAAAAAGAATAAGTCGGAACAATTACTTCGTCTCCTGGCTGAATTCCTATTACCATCAATGCCAACAACAACGCATCTGTCCCCGATGATACACCTGTTGCATAATTGCATTTTAAATAATCACAAAATGCTGTTTCCATTTTATTTACTTCCGGTCCAAGTATAAAATATTGTGACTCGGCAACCTTTATGATAGCTTCATCCAATTCGTTTTTATGTGCCTGATACTGAAGTTTCAGATCGAGTAATGGAACTTTCATCTATAATTATTCCCGGTTTATTTTTTAAAAAATAACACAACAATATAATAATGTTAAATGAATAGTTACTCGAAAATTTAGTTGGGAATTATATGCTTAACAGGTATTCTTTAAAAGTAGGCGCGTTTTTATCTTTGTCGGAAACGATGGGTGAGTCAACTTTCCAATCTATATTAAACTCAGGAGCATCATATTTAATTGACCTTTCATATTCCTTATTATAAAAATTGGTGCATTTATAAAGGAATATGGCTTCATCTGAAAGTACTGAAAAACCGTGTGCAAACCCGGGAGGCATCCACAACTGGTAATGATTTTCTGCGGTGAGTTCAACCGAATAGTATTTGCCGAATGTTTTGGAATTAAGACGGATATCCACAGCCACATCCAATACTTTTCCCACTATTACTTGACAAAGCTTTCCCTGTGTGTATTCTTTTACTTGAAAGTGCAAACCCCTGACTGTTCCTTTTTGTGATTTTGAAATATTATCCTGCACAAAATTAAAGTCCAAACCGGCTTTTATATATTTTTCCGAATTGAAAAGTTCATAAAAATAACCCCTGTCGTCTTCAAAAACATTTGGTTTGATCAATAAAAGATCATCAATATCTGTTTTAATTATTTCAAAATCCATTAATTAATTCTGTACCTCATTCAATATATTCTCCAAGTATTTACGGTAGCTGCAGTGGGGAATACTTTCAATTAATGATTGGAATTGATCTTTATCGATGAAGCCTTTGCGGTATGATATTTCTTCGATACATCCTACTTTTAAACCTTGTCTCTCATCAATAACACCGAAAAAATTTGAGGCTTGAAGAAGAGCCTGAGGCGTACCTGTATCGAGCCAAGCAATTCCCCGTCCGATTTTTTGAACGAACAACTTATCTTGTGACATATATTCTTTATTAACATCGGTTATTTCAAGTTCACCTCTTGCCGAAGGTTTTAAATTTTTTGCAATATTTATAACGTTGTTATCATAAATATAAATGCCGGGTACAGCATAATTTGATTTTGGTGTTCCCGGTTTCTCTTCTATTGATATTGCTTTGTTATCTTTGTCAAATTCAACAACACCGTATCTTTGTGGGTCATTTACACGGTATGCAAAAACAGTTGCATATTTGTGATTTTCGAGTGCTTTATAAAGAAAATCCAAATAACCATAAAATATATTATCACCCAAAATTAGTGTAACATTATCATCGCCTATAAATTCTTCACCGATTACAAAGGCTTCTGCAATTCCATTTGGTGCATCTTGCACGGCATATTTTATATTTAAGCCGATTTGATTACCGTTATTAAATAATTGTTTATAAAGCGGAATTGTGTTGGAATCCGAGATAATTAAAATATCTTTAATACCGCCAAGTATTAAAATAGAAAGCGGATAATAAATGAGTGGTTTATCATAAAGTAAAGCAAGTTGTTTGCTGTAAACTTTTGTTATCGGATAGAGACGTGAACCGGAACCGCCCGCTAAAATTATACCTTTCATACAATTCTGTTAAATTAAATAATTATAAAAGTGTGCCGCTGAGAATTAAAATTGCAACACTAAAATAAATGACTAATCCCGTAACATCAACCAAGGTTGCTACTAAAGGAGCAGAAGCGGTTGCAGGGTCAAAGTTTAATTTTTTTAAAATTAAAGGTAACATTGAACCTGCTAAAGTTCCCCAAAGCACAACACCCAGCAACGAAATAGTAACCGTTAGTCCTATCAATAACCAATGCAAGCCATATATATCGGACATCAATTGCCAGGCAAATATTCTTATAAAACCAATTGCTCCTAAAATTCCACCCAGTATCGCGCCTGATAACATTTCTCTTTTCATTATAAATAACCAATCTTTTAAAGTTATTTCTCCAATAGATAAAGCTCTTATAACAAGTGTTGATGCCTGTGATCCGGAATTACCGCCGCTTGAAATAATAAGGGGAACAAATAAAGCTAATACTACTGCTTTACTTATTTCAATTTCAAAATAGCTCATTGCTGTAGCAGTAAACATTTCACCTATAAACAATAGCGCTAACCAACCCGCCCTTTTCTTTAACATTTTTAATAACGGTATCGATTTGTAAGATTCCTCCAAAGCAGTTAAACCACCAATTTTCTGAATATCTTCTGTGGCTTCTTCTTCCGCTACATCTAAAACATCATCAACCGTAACAATACCTAATAACAATCCGTTTTTATCAATAACAGGTAAGGCTATTCTATCGTATTGTTTGAAAACATTAACTGCGGTTTCTTGATCATCCGTTACGTGCAGAGCAACTAAACTTTCATCCATTAAATCACTTATTTTGCTTTCCGGTTCTGCAAATATCAATTCTCTTATTTTTAGATCATCGATTAGTTTTCCGTTTTCGTCAATCACAAAAATGATGTTAAGTGTTTCACTGTCTTCACCGTTTTCTCTAATATATTTTAAGGATTCGGCTATAGTCCAGCCTGATTTAACCGCAATATAATCGGGTGTCATCAAACGACCGACACTGTCTTCGGGATAACCCAACAAAGTCTGTGCGACTTTTCTTTCTTCGGCAGATAGTAACTGTACCAATTGTTTTACAGCAAAACTCGGAAGTTCTTCAAATAGGGCGGTACGGTCATCGGGCGCCATTTCATTCAGTATAGATGCAACCTCACCATTGCCCATGGCTTTAATAAGTTCAATCTGTTGTTCTACTTCAAGAAATTCAAAAGTATCGGTAGCAAGGTCTTGCTTTAAAAGACGAAAAATAATTACTCTTTCTTTTTCCGGAATTTGGTTTATAAGTGTTGCTAAATCGGCAGGATCCCAATCATTTAAAACTTCTTTTAATGTACTAAGCTTTCGCTCTTTTAACAAATCTATTATTTCCGGTCGAAGCAATTGGCTTAGCATTACTCTTCTCACTAAATTAAAGTTTATAATTACATTGGTTTATCAGTATCTAATTTTATTAGTACGTTTTTTTTTAATAAAAAAATATATTCTATTATAGTTAAACAAACAAGAATTTGATGCTAAATATTTTAGTAGATGAAAATATTGCGCTTGCAGAAAAAGTTTTTTCTTCCTTTGGCAAAGTAACTTTGTTCCCTGGAAGAAAAATAAACAACAGTTTAATTAAAAAAGCTGAAATACTTATAGTCCGCTCTATCACTAAAGTAAATAGAGAATTGCTCGAAGATACTAACATTAAGTTTGTAGGTTCTGCAACTATTGGGGTTGATCATTTGGATATAAATTATTTAAATGAAAAGAATATTTATTATTGCAACGCCCCGGGTTCAAATTCATATTCCGTTGCCGAGTATATAATAACAGCGCTATTAAATTTAGCAATTAGATACAATTTTTCATTAAAAGATAAGTCAATAGGAATAATTGGTGTTGGAAATATAGGGAGTAAGGTAGCAGATTTTGCAAAAGCTTTCGGGATGAATGTTCTACTTAACGATCCGCCTTTGAAAGAATTAACATCCGATCAAAAATATCTTCCTTTAAAGGAAGTATTAAATGCTGATATTTTAACACTGCACGTTCCATTTACAGCAAAAGGAAAATATAAAACTCATCACCTGTTTGACCTAAATGCTTTAAAAAATCTTAAAGATAATTCTATCCTGATTAATACATCAAGGGGGAGCGTTGTTGATAACACAGCACTTGCAAACATTCTAAAATCTAAAAAATTATTAACAGTGCTTGATGTTTGGGAAAACGAACCTAATATTAATTTAGATTTGTTAAAATTAGTTGCTATAGGCACATCGCATATTGCAGGTTATTCCCTCGACGGTAAGACAAACGGTACAAAAGCTATTTATAATCATCTTTGCAAATTCTTAAAACAAAAGCCTCAATGGAATTTTGAAAAGCAAGCAGTTACATCAAAAGAATTGACTTTTGAAAATGCCGGTACCTTAGAAAATTCATTATTATCAATAATAAAAAATATTTATGATATTAATGATGATCATAAAAATTTGTTGAATATTTTAAAGAGTAAAAAAAACATCTTTGATGATTTAAGAAAAAATTATAAAACAAGAAGAGAATTTATTAATTATAACGTTTTAATAAATTCCAGATATGAGAAAGAAAAAAGTATTTTAGAAAAATTAAGATTTAATATCCATGTAAATTGACAATCAAGAATTTAAAGATAATTTAAAAATTTCTTCTGAATGAAAAATTAAAAGGACAAATTATGAAATCGTTCATTCGTGCATCCCTGATTATATCATTTATTTTAACTTCCGTAAATGTTTTTGCTCAACCTAATAGACAGTCTTTCCAGCTAAAAGATTTACGGAAATTAGTACGTCTTTCAAGTCCGCAAATATCTCCCGACGGAAGCCGTATTGCAGTTATAGTTTCCCGCCCTAATTGGAAAAAAGATAAAAACATTCAGGAAATCGATCTTATAGATGTATCAGATGGACAACTGAGAAAGATAACATATAAACGTGAAGGTATTTCCGAACTAAGATGGTCTCCCGACGGCAACTTGCTGGCATTTATTGCAAAAGAAACCGGCAAAAAAAAATCACAAATATTTGTAATGCCTATGAACGGCGGCGATCCTGTGATGATTACCAAATCAAAAACAGGAGTTAATGAATATGCGTGGAGTCCTGATGGTAAAAATATAGCTTTTGTAGCGCAGGATACTATCCCCAATCCAAAAGCAATCAAGCACCACGAAGATGTGTTCCGGGTTACGGATAATAATTATACAGCGCGTGCTGTACCGCAACCCTGGCACCTTTGGATTGTACCTGCAAAAGGTGGCAAATCAAAACGGTTAACGCAGGGTAAATGGAGTATCAATACCGACCAGGGATCGATTTCTCCTCTAACGTGGAACCCCGATGGTAAATCAATTGCCTTTCAGAAATTCCCGGATGTGTGGTACGGCAATTCCTGGCATTCGGTTGTTGCTGAAGTGGATACCGGTGGCAAAAAGGTTAGAACAGTTATTAAGGATGAAGGAACAGGACACCCCGTATATTCCTCTTCCGGCAGTACACTGGCATTTGTACGGGCGCGCAACGGTGATCTGAATAACGGTAATGCAGTATATGTAAATAAAAATGGAAACATTACGGATATTACAAAAGAACTTGCCCGTAATATCAGAAACTTCACGTGGCTGCCGGGTAGTAAAGCAATGCTATTGACAGGTGAAAAAGGTACACAAACTGTTATGTGGCGGCAGCCCCTTAACGGAAAAGCTAAACAACTTAACCTTGGTGATATCAGCGGTATCAGGAGTGTAAGTGTTTCTAAAAATGGAGTAATAGCTTTTACTGCAACTACTGCCGATCATCCTTCTGAATTGTATGTTATGAAATCGGTAAACGGAAAACCGGAACGGCTTACCAATCTTAACAGTTTTATCGACAGCCTTACACTTGGTAAAGCAGAGAATATCAGTTGGAAAGGATATGATGGATTTTCTGAAGATGGTGTTTTGATTTACCCGGTTAATTATAAAGCAGGTGAGAAATATCCTTTAGTGCTTGTTATTCACGGCGGACCTGAAGGAGCTTCTACGGTTTCATTTTCACCGCTTCCGCAATTATTATCTGCACACGGTTTTTTTGTCTTTCAGCCAAATTACAGGGGAAGCATAAATCTTGGTGATGCTTATCAGCACGCAATCTACCGGGATACAGGCGAAGGACCGGGAAAAGACGTAATGGCAGGATTAAAGAAAGTTGAACAACTGGGAATAATTGATACAAATAGAATAGGTGTATCCGGATGGTCTTATGGCGGTTATATGACTTCTTGGCTTAACGGCAACTATCCTGATAAATGGAAAGCAGCACTTGAAGGTGCAGCGCTTAATGACTGGGTGATGGATTACACTATTTCATTTTATCAAACTTATGACCTCTATTTTTTCGGCGGTTCTCCTTGGGTAAAGAAGTACTGGAAAATTTGGAGGGAGCAGTCCCCTATTGCTTATGCATCAAAGGTAAAAGCTCCGACACTTATACTTGGTGATGTCGGCGATCCGAACGTACCTATTATAAACAGCTACCAGATGTATCACGCACTTCGTGATAACGGTGTAAACACAGAGTTTTATGCTTACCCGGCAAACACTCACTTCCCACACGACATCGTACGAACAACTGATGTTTATAAACGCTGGATAGGATGGATGGAGAAATACGTGAAGTGATAATTTTATTAAGCTGTAACGGTACTGCAAAATACACCTTTGCATTTAATCAGGGTATTACATTCACAGAAATGCATCTTGTTTTTAACGTTAAGTATATGAAAAGTAGGCGACTGCGGAGCACACATTTTTCAATTTACGATGAAGCAGAAACTGGCTATAAGCCTTAATAATACTACGGTCTCGCCTATTTTTTATATACATTGTTAGTGGCTGACATTTTCATTATTCATAGTTAATATTTCTTTAACTATTTTGTCAGAAATTCTAAAATCTGTTTTCAACAGCTTGTAAATTAATGGTTTTACTTTTTCAATAATGGACATCTGTTTTGCCTTATGAATAATTCCAAGTGTTCCTGTTATTTTCAGATTCAATCTTGTGGCAAGTTTTCTTGCCTTTAAATCATCTAAAAGCAGTAAAGTATCATCAAATTCTTTTGCAAGAGCAATAGCACTTGCTTCACCCGAATCAACTTGAGTCTCTATAAATTCCAGATATTTCTTGTCAGAAACAGATTGAAGTTTAATCCATACAGGAAGCTTTTCTCCAAATTCTTCGGCAATTTCAGGAGTTGTGATTAACTCTCCATAAACTTTCTGTAATAGATCCAAACTCTCAATCTTATGAAAGAGAATCAGAGTGCTTGTATCAGATATTACGATTTTATGCATTTGCTATATCTGAATGAAGGTCGGCAATTGAATCGCTAAAAACAGAAACTCCATAGCGACCAAGTAGCTCTATAAAAGTTCTTTTTGTTAATCCAGCTATTTTCGCAGCTTGTCCTGATGAAAGTTTACAATCTTCATAAAGTTTAGCGGCAACTATCATTGAAAAATCATGGTCCTTTAAATCAACACTATCTGGTATATTTAATTGAATTGTTCTCATAATTATTCCTTTTTTTCAAAGATACAAAAACCAAAGTTAAATTGAAAATATCAGCTCGTATTCTGTGCAAGGCTTCTGTGATTATCCAATTGATTTTTATTCTATTACATAAAATGTTCCTGCCCCAATATTTCCTTTTCTTTTTAAAATTCCAAATTTATCTGTCAATTCTTTTACACATCCACATTTTAACAATTAAGGATATTTAAATTCAACAGATATTATCATTTGTACTTTAACTTTTTGCCCCCTTAACAAACCGGGTGTAAATCTTGTATATTTAATTGCGGTTTCAGCTGCTTCATCACACCCGTAACCAAGACCTTTAACAATTTCAGTTTTACTTACTCTTCCGTTTTTCTCAATAAATACTCTAACTTTTACAATACCTTGAATATTATTATCTCTTGCAGCCAAGGGATAAGTTAACTTTCTATAAATCGAAGCCATTCCGCCAATTGGCTTTGGCATAACTTCTACATTTAGATAATAAGCGGGATCATCTTTGAAATTTTTCTCTTCTATTTTTGGTGGAAGCGGTACGCCGGTTTGTTCTTCTTTTATTTTCTTTATTGATTTTTTTATAAAAGTTTCTTTTTCTTTATCAACATAAAAAGGAATTCTTTTTATATCTATCTTGCCCCCTACAAAATTAACATCTTTTAACACACTGTCCTTTTCATCATATAAAGTATAGTTGCCCTCTCTTTTTCCATTGATTATTGTATATATGGATTTCAATACACCCGATTTATAATAATGCTTTACAATGCCTTCAACCCTCCCGTTTACATAAGGTCTTTCTTCTTTTATTTTACCGTTATCAAAATAAAATTTTGCAAGACCTTGTCTTAAGCTATCAAGTAAAGGTATTACCGATTTTAATTTATTATTGGGATAGTAAGTTTTTAAAGTATCTGCTTGCGGATAAAGAGAAGTTATTAATGAAAGAATAAAAACTATAATAAGAAATTTTTTGTTCATTGTTTGTCGTTGCTATTCATTTAGGTTCCTATGATCATCCGTAATATTTGAATCTTTTTCTTGGTGCATTTTTATATTCTTTTATTTAAAAAATGTTTGAGGGTTTCAAAAATAAGAAATTCTATTAATAATTAAACTGATAATTTAAGTCCGACGGGACAATGATCGGAACCCATTACCTCGGGCATAATAAAAGCATCCTTAATTTGTTCTTTTAGATTATCACTTATAAAAAAATAATCTATACGCCAACCGACGTTTCTTTCTCTCGCCCTGGTTATCATATCCCACCAGGTATACTGCTCGGGTTTGTTGTTAAACATACGCAAAGAATCTAAAAAACCATTAGCCAATAATTTGTCAATCCAAGCTCTTTCTTCGGGTAAAAAACCCGATGATTTTTCGTTGGGTTTTGGTCTTGCAAGGTCAATTTCTTTGTGAGCCGTATTTACATCTCCACAAATAATAATTTTTTTTCCTTTATCTTTAAGTTCTTTAACACGGTCAAGGAACGTTTCGTAAAAGTCCATTTTATACTGAAGACGTTCTTTCCTGGCTTTACCGTTGGGAAAATAAATATTGAATAATGTAAACGCATCATATTCAGCAATTAAAATACGTCCCTCGTTATCAAATTTTTCAACACCAAGTTTTCTGCTGACATTCTTCGGTTGTTCTTTTGTATAAATTGCAGTTCCGCTGTAGCCCTTTCTTTCACCCCCGCAGAAAAAGGATTTATAATCGTCAATGTTTTTTAAATCTTCCGGTAATTGCTCTTCCCAGGCTTTTGTTTCCTGAATGCAAAGTATGTCGGGTTTTACGCTTCTGAACCAATCAACAAAACCTTTTTTATATACGGCTCTTATTCCGTTTACATTCCAAGATAATAGGGTCATTTCTTTCATTAATCGTTTTCCCTTTTTAAGAATAATTCTTAATTAATTTAAAAATAATTTACCAAATTAATTTGGAAGTCTAAACGAAAATCCGCTACTAATAAACCAATCGGATGTACCGGTTTTAAGGTCTAAACCACCTGAAATATCATACTGCATATTGTTTGTAATAAGGTATGTAAAACCCGTATCCATTTTATTAACTCACATTACGCATTATTTCACGCTCGTCTAGGTGACGCTCGTCTCGGAGACGAAGTCTACGGAGAGTCGACTGAATTTATAGCCACGACCTTTAGGACGTGTTGCACAACTAATAAATTGTCATTTCGAAGGAGTCTTCGACTGAGAAATCTTTCACTTTTGTTGAAAAAAGATTTCTTCCGTTAGCTAACGGATCGAAATGACACTGGTGATAGTTCTGCAACAGACCCTAAAGGTCGTGGCTATTTCCGTCGGTTGACGGATTAGCTAACGGATAATATTTTGCGTAAGGTGAGTTACTTATCTAATTTTTATTCCAATTCAAATTTTCTTACTACCAGGATAGGGATTTTTACTTTATGTCTAACAGCATCAACCGTAGTACCAAAGAGAATATCTTTTACTAACTTATGTCCGTGTGCACCCATAACAAGTAAATCCACATTGTGATTTTTTACAACTTCAGGAATTGATTTTTTGGGCGTACCGTAACCAAGCTGCCAAATTACGTTATAACCTTCTCGCTTCAGCCTGTCGGCATATTCTTTAATATATTGTTCATCGGCACCTGTTTCAAAATCATTTATTTCTTTGCCGAAAATTCTTGCTCCTGCTGTTTCAACAATATGAATAAGTATGTACTCGGCATTTTTACCGCCTTGAGCAATGGCATTTTTAATAGTGTCCGCATCCGTATCTGAAAAATCAACCGCGACGGCAATACGTTCATAAAGAGGCGACGTAAGGTCTATTAATTCTTTGGGACGTCCGTGAGGTAATTTTACCTTTTCCGTAACTTTTTTCTTTAGCAAAGGACTGACGGTTATATAAGCTAAAATAAAAAAGCTAAACACCGCAATGGGCACGGCAGAAAGCCAAATCCATATTGAATTATCACCGGCTAATATTATCCACGAATTAATTTCTTCAAAAACCAATTTGATATTTAGGGCAACAATAACCAATGCACTAAGCCAGGATAAAGCCTTTATCCAAGTTTTAATTGTAAATTCACCCATACGCTTTTTGTCGCTGACAAAATGAATAAGGGGAATAACGGCAAACCCCAATTGCATACTTAAAATAACCTGGCTGAGAACCAGCAGTGCACCTGTTTCACTCTCGCCCATTATCATTATTGTTAAAAAGGCAGGAATGATCGCTAAAAATCTTGTTATCAGTCTTCTTAACCAAGGTTGAATTCTTATGTTCAAATAGCCTTCCATAACTATCTGACCGGCGAGTGTACCGGTTATTGTTGAGCTTTGTCCGGCTGCAATTAAGGCTACTGCAAATAATATGGGAGCTAATCTTGTTCCCAACAAAGGCTCTAACAACCGATATGCATCCTGTATTTCTTCAACTTGAAACATGCCTATTTTATAAAAAGTAGCAGCAGCTAAAACAAGTATTGCTGCGTTGACAAAGAAAGCCAAATTCAACGCAATAATAGAATCAATAACGTTAAATTTAATTGCTTCAAAAATTCCTTTGGTTGTTTTTTTAATTTTTCGTGTTTGAACAAGAGCAGAGTGAAGGTAGAGATTATGGGGCATAACAGTAGCACCGATTATACCTATTGCAATATACAGCGCCAAATTATTTTCTATACTCGGTACAAAGCCCGTAATTAATTCGGACATTTGCGGTTTGACCAATATCATTTCAATTAGAAAAGAAAATCCTATAACGGATATAAGACCGATTATCAGTGCTTCCATTTTTCTCATACCGTAATGCTGAAGAATGAGAAGAACAAAAGTATCCAAAACAGTTATACTAACACCGATAAGCAAAGGAAGTCCAAACAAAAGTTGAATACCAATTGCCATACCCAATACTTCCGCCAGGTCTGTTGCCGTTATAGCTATTTCCGCAAGTATGTAAAGAAAATAATTGACTTTTTTAGGATAAACCATCCTTGACACTTGAGCCAAATCTTTGCCGGCAACAATACCAAGACGCGCACTCAAACTCTGCAGAAGGATGGCTATCAAGTTTGACATTAAAAGCACCCATATTAAAGCGTACCCAAAATGACTTCCTCCTGCTATATCGGTAGCCCAATTACCGGGATCCATATAACCGACACTTACCAAATAAGCGGGACCAGCAAAAGCAAATAACTTTCTTATAAAACCTTTTTTGGGCGTCGTATCTACGGAAGAGTGTACATCTTCAAGAGATTTTCTTTCGTTGTCAATTTTGTTCATAAACCTTGTCTAAAACCATTTTTATGGTTGTTCCAGGTGTACATTATTCTTAGTCGCCTACAAATATATTTTCGGCAACTGTTCTGCTGATATTATAATTTTTATTATTAATTTTTACTTCAAGGGAATTATCAAATTCTAAAATATTAACAACTTTAATTTTTCGATCTAATTTTATCCCGATCTGTTTTATATAGATTAAAAATTTGTCGTCAAAATCATTTACCCTTACTACTTTTGCGATTTTCCCTTTTTCCAATTTTGAAAGAGACAGATAACCTTTATGTTTTGGTATACTGCCGTCTTTACCGGGTATCGGATCGCCGTGCGGATCAAACTCAGGGTAATCCAACATTTCTTCCAGTCTATCTATTAATTCATCGGATGCGGAGTGTTCTAAACGATGAGCCTCATCGTGTACTTTGTCCCAGGGTAATCCTACAATTTGATTAAGAAATATCTCCCAGATTCTATGTCGCCTAACAACAACAGCAGCATAATTTCTTCCTTTTTTAGTCAGTTGGATATTCTTATAACGTTCGTATAAAATTAACCCGTTTGAAGAAAGTTTTTTTAGCATATCCGTAACAGCTGCATTTGATATATCCATCTTTTTTGCGAGTATATTAGTTTTAACCCTTACATCTCTTTGTTCAAGCTTGTAAATTTCACCCAAATAATTTTCTATTGAAATATTTTTCATATATTGTTTTGTTTCCTTAATTATAAATTTAAGGATACTTAATATTTTATACAAGTACCTTTAATTTTTTTAATGTGAATGTGTAATTTCTTATACTTTAAATAGATTTATTTATTTCTATATTTGATGACAATCTTAATTTATAATTTTAACTATGCTCCCCATAAATAAAAAATATCCTTGGACCGTAAAAACATTTCTTGTTGTTTTTTTATTTCTATGCCTTTCATCCCCTAATGTTTTTGCACAAACAAACTCGACAAAACTAAATTTATCATACAGAATTTTATTGATTGGTGATGCAGGTAATCCTACAAAAAATGGACAGGAACCGGTACTTTCAGCATTGCAAAAACAACTATCAATTTATCCGGACAAAACCACCGTCCTTTTTTTAGGAGACAATATTTACCCGGATGGAATGCCGCAAAAGGATAGCCCCGAGAGAAAAGAAGCAGAGAGGAGATTAAACGAACTAATAAAAACAATAGTAAATAGTAATTCAAACGGCATATTTATTCCCGGTAACCATGATTGGAATAACGGGGATAATGACGGTTGGGACAGGATTAAAAGTGTTGATAAATATATCATTGATAAAAAATTAAAAAATGTAAAGATGCTTCCGCACAACGGCTGTCCGGGACCTAAAGTTGTAGACCTTGGAGATAAAATACGACTGATAATTATAGATACAGACTGGTGGCTGAATGGAAATATACAAGCAAATAAAGACAACAGTAAATGTAATCCCGTAAATGAAAAATCAATATTAGATTCCTTGGACAGTGCTCTTAAAAGCAAAGGTAAAAGATTTGCAATTATCGCGGCACATCATCCTTTAGAAAGTTACGGAGAGCACGGAGGTTATTTTAGTTGGAAACAACATATTTTCCCTTTAAGGCAATTAAATAGATCATTGTGGATTCCTCTCCCGGTAATTGGTTCTCTTTACCCATTATTAAGAAAAAACGGAATTTCACCACAAGATTTATCAAGTGACGAATACCGGAATATGATAAATAAAATAGAAGGTATCATATCCAAATATTCTAATTGGATTTACGCAGCCGGACACGAACATTCTCTCCAGGTATTAAAGGGAATTAATGATAACTACTACCTTGTAAGTGGTTTTGGTACTTCCGCTCACCACAATTATTTAACCGAAGGCGACAAAACTATTTTTGCAGCTTCAGAACCCGGGTTTATGCAGTTGGATTTTAATAATGACGGATCTATTATTCTTTCTGTTATTTCGGGTAAGTCAGGTGTGCCAAGAGAAATTTTTAAGATGAATGTAAAATGAATTTTTAAATATTAATCTCTTGAAGAAATTTCCAATTTATCAGCCGGGCTTTTTATTTTATTAATGGAATATGAAGGCGAGTAGATAAATAATTTTCAATTTCTAATTGCTTATTAAAACCTTCTATTGTTTTTTGCTTTTTCATATATAATAATTTATATTTCGTAAAACATATAGCATAAAGTATTACTGCGTAAATTAGGACGTTTTGCAACATTTGGAAAATCATCTAGAATAAAGGAACTTTACGGAAAGAAAAATTATGACCGGATTAGAAAACATTAAAAATAATTTGATTGACAGAATTTTAGCAACTAAAAACGAAAAATTACTAAAAGCGATAAGTAATATTTTTGATTCTACCCAAAGGGAAGAAATTATGTCGTTAACTTCCGAGCAAATTGAAATGCTTGTGATGAGTGAAAAAGATATTGAAAATGGAAATTTAGTTTCAGAATCTGAATTAAACAAAACCGACTCCGAATGGCTGAATTAACTATCTTTTGGACTCAAACCGCTCTTAAACAAAGAAATTACACTTTTGAATATTGGAATAATCGGAATAAAAGCAATTCTTATTCTAAAAAATTGAATTCGAGTATTAAAGAAAGAACAAACCTTCTAAAGACTAACCCTGAATTAGGAAAGAAAACCGAGTTTAACAATACAAGAATTATATCGTTGGGACATTATAGTATCCTTTATAAAAAAATTGATCTTAAAATTATTATTACCGGCTTTTGGGATAATAGGCAAGACCCGAAAAAATTACTAAAATTTTTAACTGAAAAATAAAAACGTCGCACAACAACGTATAACTTTTAAAATGAATGTAAGGTGAATTTTTAAATATTCATCTCTTTAAGAAATTTCCAATTTATCAGCCGGGCTTTTTATTTTGTTAATTGAATATGACGAAACGTGAGTGTAAATCTGCGTAGTTTCAAGTCGTTTATGACCTAATAACTCTTGAATATAACGAATATCGATTCCCTCATCTAAAAGATGGGTGGCGAATGAATGGCGTAAAGTGTGAACCGTTGCTTTCTTTTTTATACCGGCTTTTTTAAGCGATGATTTAAAAACCGATTGAACACTTTTAGGACTGTATTTACCTCCATTCCGACCTTCAAATATATACTCCGTAGGTTTATAAACCTTGTAATATTCCCTTAATAAATTTAATACATTTCCCGAAAGCATAATGTATCTGTCTTTTCTACCTTTTGCATTTCTAACATGAATTTTCATTGATTCAGAATCAATATCTTCAATCTTTAAGTTAAGCAGCTCACCAAGGCGCAAACCGCCGGAATAAATCAGCAACAACATAGTTTTATGCTTAAGGTTTTTTGTTACTTCAATAATTTTCGAAATTTCTTTTACTGATAAAACAGTTGGTAAAATACTAGGTTTTTTTATTTCAATATTTAATGCTTCAGGAATATTTTTTTTTAATACTTTTATGTAAAAATACCTTATTGAGGCAATAACAAGTTTCATAGATGAAAAAGAATATTTTCTTGTAGTTTTACAATAATAGAGATAGTTTGTTATTGCTTTATCAGTTACCTTGTCAAGGTTAGATTGCGAAACCCAATCTAAAAATAATTTTAGAGCCGAATAATAGCTTTTTATAGTTTGCTCGGAATAATTTTCTAATTTAAGCAACTTATAATAACCGGATAATATTTCTTGTTTTTTCATATTTTAGATTGTATTTTACGCAATAAACGAACCATAATTTAACATATAGTCTCAATAAACGCAATACGTTTATTGGGATGGTTAGCCATTATTAAAAAAATGAATTGGATAGATAAACTTTTTCCTGTAATTACATTAATTCTCGGTTGGGGAATATCAGAATTCGGCAAATTTTCAACCGAAAGGAAAAATAATAGAAAAAAATTCAAAAAACTCTTATTTAACCTGCTTGAATTAAGATGGCTTTTAAAAAGAGAAATGGAGTTAAATAATGATATTACTATATATATCGAAAGATTGAAACAAAAACTTTCAGCAGAATTCGGAGAAAATGCTTTTGAAGATGCAGAAATGAATATGATTAAACCGATGATAACGGAAATATTAAAAAACAAAATAGTTCAACCGAATAAAATAAAAGAGATTGAAACAAATATCGATTTTACAATTAGTGAACTTGCAGAAATATATCCAATATTTGCGTATGAACTTAGTGGTCGGTATAAAATCAAAGAACGCTTAGAAAATGCGGAGAATTATTTTAATGAAATTTCTGAATTTATTCAAGAAATGCCAAAAGAAATAACAGAATGGATACAACCAAAATTATCGAATGAATTATTTAATGAGTTTGATAAATATATTATTGAAATTGCAAAAAAAATAAGCCGAAAAACAAAAAGAAACATAGAAGAAAAACTATCTTTTAATAATGAAAATGATACTGACGAAATGGATGAATTTATTGATGAATACATAGAAAAAATAAAAACAATGGCTAACAAAGGCTATACCCAATAAGGGGTTTAGTGGTATATTAAAAGATAATGCAAGTAATGAAAATTAGATATAAATTGAAACGGAAGTGCTTCGAAACCCCTTACTGGGCATAGCCAGACCGTTGTAGGCAAGGCAAAGAAATCGAAACAGAGAATAAAATATGAAATTATTTACAATAGATAACGAAGGAAAATTTGTTCAATTCAAAGAACGAGAATTCAAAGAAGAAAATAAGGAAATTGATTTAGAAATCTTACTTGAAAACAATCCTGAATACTTTTTTGAAAACAATAAGATTTTAATAATTGGTAGGCAAGTAACCACAAATCTGAATACTTTCATTGATTTACTTGGAATTGATGAATATGGAAATACAGTAGTAATTGAATTAAAAAGGGACAAAACTCCACGAGAAACACTTGCACAATTAATTGAATATGCCTCATTTATTGATAATTTGGACTATGAACAACTAAATGATATTTTTCAGAATTATTCGGGAGAAGAAGTTGGGTTGGAAGAATATCACCAACAATATTATGAAAATGAAGGAAGCCAAAAAATTTCGTGGAATAAAAATTCAAAATTGGTAATTGTAGCTCAAGATATTTCTAAAGAAATTAAACAGACAGCATTGTATTTACGAAAAAAGGGAATAGATGTTTATTG
>ENA-ORDP01000731-ORDP01000731.1-marine-sediment-metagenome-genome-assembly--contig:-NODE-731-length-19995-cov-5.574875_pt1 | contig 19995 bp, 18 predicted proteins | sample MGYA00248627_ERZ508539 | MGnify/ENA primary metagenome ERZ508539 (study PRJEB26208, sample SAMN05571518) | marine sediment metagenome | biome: deep sea; feature: Hydrothermal vent; material... | reverse complement strand
CATTTTGGATTCCTGTTTGTATAATTTTACTATTAACTGGTGAGCATGAAGTTTTCTATTTCCAGGAAAGGATTGGATATAAAAATAAACCGTTTTATATATGGAAGCACGCTACAATGCTTAAAAACAGTGAACAAACGGGTAATGGAATGCATACCACACGCAACGACCCAAGGGTACTTCCTTTTGGGAAATTTCTTAGAAAGACTAAAATAAATGAGCTTCCTCAATTAATTAATATTTTAATAGGAGATATGAGCATTGTTGGCCCTAGGCCATTAATATATAATCCTTATAAAGATGATATAGGAATGATAGTATATTCAGTAAAACCTGGTTTGACAGGGATTGGTTCAATTGTTTTTAGAGATGAAGAGAAACTTTTGTCTGAAACTGAGCTTGACAAGAAAGTCTTTTATGATGAATATCTTTCGCCTTACAAAGGAGAATTAGAGTTGTGGTATCAAAAAAATGTTTCTTTCTATACGGACGTAATTCTAATAGTCTTAACCGTATATATTATTATAGCTCCCAAGAATCAATTAGTTTTTAGAATTTTCAAAAATTTACCTAAAAGGCCAGATTATCTGAAGTAACGGTTACTTTATACGTGTTACATTTTGAATCATTGAAAAGATTAATGGTTAATATTTAATACTTTAATTTTGAGTCCACTCCGATAACCCATTTTTCTTGAGCATTTCAGAATGCGATATTTTTGGAAAATAATTTATCATATGGCAATATAGCCGTTAAAAGCAGTTTGAAAGCCAAATATGGTTCATTAAAAAGAGATTTTGTTGAATATTTGGCAAAAAAAGCAGTTTCCAGACATGATAGCCATGTATAATTTAATATCCGGACAAAGTTCACCCATAAACAACGCATATTTGCCCACATTTGGTGCTTGATCAATCCTCTATATCTGCTCTTGGCATTTGGATAATGATAACCTAATTGAAAGACAGTAGCTTCAACATTGTTTCGTTTTTGTAGAGTTTCAATCGGGGTTTCCGCTATCTTCTTTCTGATCAGACTGGTATCAATTTCTTTTTTAGTAAAGTAGCGATACGACCTTTCATTTTTGATTCTCCATTTTTTGATGTTGTTTTTTCCGGTAATTTTTGTTGCCTCAACGAGTTCGTCCGTTTTTGTGTCAAGAACTGTGAGTTCCCCGTTTTCCGAAAAATCAAATTCGTACCTCCCCTTTGCCCCTTGAATGGCATGTAGATATAAGTCAATGTCATTGTCCTTACAAAACTCCTGGTTGTCAGGGCTATGATAAGCCCCATCAGCATGTGCGGCTTTGGGTTTTTCAGTAAATACCTCTTGTGAATTGTTAATGCCATCTTGGAAAAAATCAACATCGGAAGTGCTTACATTCCTCACATCAACATTGCCGATTAGATTTAATCCGTCGCCATCATCACAGCTTTCGGTTATATTGATACTGTATCCTTTAACTTTGTTTCCGTCCTTGTTGCGGTAGTGGCAATCTGTATCGTGTGGCGATTGAATGGATTTTGCTGATATTTCCTCCTTTTCCCTGCCAACTACAATCTTGTTTTCGTCCACTTTAAACTGCTCGTTGAAAACATTTTGCAGGGTTAAATAATGTGGGTTTACAGAATCAGGGAACATTGGTAATATTCCATATATCAATTCGCCAAGTTTTTGAAGTCTTGTCTTGACCTCTTCACTGCTACAGGTGTAAACAACTTTATTGCCATCTGTCTTAAGCAGCATGTCTAATTCTTCCCTGGTTGCTTTATCAAATGTACTTGTTTCTTTTACCTGTTTATAAAATATACGCAGTGTTTCATGAATCAGTTCATAACGGCTAAGCCATGCAATATTACTGCCCAATAACTTGCTGTCCATACGGATACGCTTGCCACTTACCTCAAATTCAGCACATTGGGCTTTGGTTGTATCAGCAAAAGAAAGTTCAAAGAGATTCCCGTTCCCTGCTTTTGCATAGTCATTCACATTTTTACGGAATAAATAATATGTAGATTCCGTAGGTACTGGATCATCTGCATTAAGCAAACCTAATGCACTACGTGTAAGCACATTAAACGAAATTGCCATGGATAGCAACATGGGTATTGTGCTTCAGGAAGGAGCTATTCCCGTTGCGCCACAGGTAAAAGCCGCTTGCGAAATATTGGGTCTGGATCCACTGTATTCGGCCAACGAAGGGATCTTTATGATTTTCGTACCGGACAATATTGCCGCTGAAGTGGTGAGCATATTGAGGACTACCAAAGAGGCACGTCATGCCGCAATAATAGGTACAGTAGTAGATGACCATAACGGAAAAGTACTGATTACAAATACATTAGGAGGAAAAAGGGTTGTCAATATGCCCTTAGGAGAACAGCTGCCTCGTATTTGTTGAATTTAAGGATCTTTTTATTTGTAGATCCTCAATTTGTCAAGTGCTTCCTGATATTTTTTCGCATTAATTCGTTGCGTTCGATAGGATTCGGCAAAAACATGATAACCCGACATATCACTGTTTGCACTAAAGAAGAGATAATTAGTTTTGTCGTAGTTGAGTACTGCATCAATGGACGAAATGGACGGAATACAAATAGGCCCCGGAGGTAATCCCCTGTGTCGATAGGTGTTGTAAGGCGAGTCAAATTCCTTTTGCGCATTCAGAACCCTGTGAATATTTGGATTCCCGATGGCATAAATCACAGTCGGGTCGGCCTGCAACCGCCATCCGTCCCGTAACCGGTTTATATAAACGCTGGCAATACGCGGTTTCTCAACATTTTTGTTGGTCTCCTTTTCCACTATGGAAGCCAATATCATAACTTGAGTAGGGGTTAGCCCGGCAGCACTGGCTTTTGCGCGACGGCTTTCATTCCAGAATCGCCGGTATTCTTTTATCATCCGGTCTACGAATTCTTTTGCCGTCGTATTCCAATAGAACCGGTAAGTATTGGGAATAAATAAGGTGAGAACAGGCACAGTGTCAACACCAGTATTGATTAGATGGCTACTGTCATCCAGAAACTTAACAATACCTGCCGAATCAGCCTCTATCTGCTTTCCCACTTTTCCGGCCAGCTGATAGATATCACGTACATTATTAAAAGTAACATTCACGGGAACCTGTTTCCCTGCCCGCAACATGTCCACTAACTGGTTGTTGGTCATGCCATTTACAAGAATATAACGACCCGGTTTTACCAACTCAGGTAATTTCTTCTTCTGCGCCCACCATTCAAAATTTCTCCGGTGAATCACGAGTCCTTTGGTATAAAGAATCTCTTTAAGCTGAGCAAAATCAGCACCTGTCGGGACGTAAATACTTACTGTCTCGTCCTGCGGCGTCCACACATTGGAGCCATTAATCACCTCGTAAACAAAATACCCGGAAATAGCTGCCAACAATATCAAAACAAATAACAGCCGGAATACAAACTTACGAAACCGAGTGTGTTGTTTCGTTGTCTTTCCATATTTTGAATGGTAATACGCCATGGTAATACTTATCTTGTTTTCCTTTAATCTTTTGCAATAAGTTGCAGGAGATTCTCATCGACCCAACTCCCGTTTTTCCTGTTCCACTCCTTTTTTATACCGGTAATTTTAAATCCCCGGCTTCTAAAAAGTTTCAAACTGGCTTCATTCCCATTTTCGATATTGCAAAAAAGCTGATGCAAATTTAGAAAATTAAATCCATAATCTATGAGAATATCCAGCGCCGTACCGGCAAACGATTTTCCCCGATAACTTTCTAAAAGAACAATACCAATTCCTCCCCTGCGGTTTATTGCATCCAATGCGAAAAGATCTATCGTTCCTATTAATTTGATTTCATTATTATGAGTAAATTCGATTATGAAACGTACCTCGCCGGCAATAAACGGATCTTGTTTATTAGCAGAAAAAACATATTGCTCTATGTCGAAGCGGGCAAAAGGCACCAGCGTCTGCGATACATGCCAAAGTTCAGTCCTGTTTTCCAAATGAAAAAGGAAGTCAATATCCTCCGGCTCAACAGCTCTTAATTTTATAGACTTTTTTTGTAACATGAGAAAGCAAAATTGCATAATTCCACTGAATTAAACGCATTTTTTGTCATTTTCTTTTCCATCACAGGAAAATCCGCCATAACTTCCGGCATTTTTGGCAGGATAATCCGGATGTTTTTTCACATATCCATCCCGAATCCACGCTTTTATCAAAAATCATAATTTTTATTACTCAAAATAATTTATTTTAGCCTGTTGAATAGTAACCCTTGATGAATACTTCACATGGACAATAAAAGTAATAATTCACTCAATGTTATCAAAATTGCAGGGCTTCTAATTCCCATTGTCCTCCTATTGTGGTATTTCTCCGATATTGTCGGCTATGTGATAGCAGCTACCTTTATCGGATACCTCGGAATTCCTTTGGTCAAATATCTTGATCAGATAAAGATAAAAAGGTTCAAGTTGCCCCATGCTTTGAATGTGGTCATCACGCTACTCCTTATGCTGACCATTTTTACAGGATTTATCGTATTGGTTGTCCCTTTAATTTTGAAGCAGACCGACATCATCACTTCCATCAATATTGAGGCTGTCTTTTCCCACTTTCAGGCTCCCCTCGCCAGGCTCCGGCATTTTCTCGTTCAGTACAACATTACCGACTCTAACACAACCATAACCAGCCTTTTATACGAACAACTCAGACAAATTATTGATTTAGCCAAGTTTACCAATATTTTTTCTATTATGATAGGGACTACAAGTTCATTCCTTATGGGAGTTTTTATCATCCTGTTTCTCACATTTTATACCATGCTGGAACCGTATCTGTTAAAAAACTTCATTTTGAACCTGACCCCTGCAAAATACGAACATGAGCTGAGTAATGTACTTATGGACTCACGTAGGCTGCTTACACGATATACTTATGGGATTTTTACGGAAGTAGCCATCATGATGACGCTGGAAGTTATCGGGTTATCGATTTTTGGTATCCCCAACGCCCTGCTCATTGGCTTTCTTGGTGGCCTTATGAATATCATTCCTTATCTTGGCCCGCTCATCGGAGCTACCGCTGGTATCTTGTTGGCTGTATTATCACAGCTGGCGATAGGATCTTTTGACAGTATTACCGGAACCATTCTCATTGTATTGGGTGTATTTGGAGTAGCCAATATGATTGACAACTTCGTTCTTCAACCGCAGATATATTCTAAAAGCGTTAAAGCACACCCCGTAGAAGTTTTCCTTATCATCATAATTGGCGGTAAGCTGGCCGGTATTACAGGCATGATTCTTGCTATACCTTTTTATACCGTAGTAAAAGTGGTGGCGCGACAGTTTATGAATCACATGAGGGTCGTAAAGTTCTTAACACAACGCATGTAGTTTGGTTTTTTTAACAAAGAATGCGTAACTTTTTTTGTAAAAAAAGCTATAACAAAATAATATGGAATGTTTTATCTTAAAAATTTAAACCCATGAGCAACAATAATTCACATTCAGGATTTGCCTTTTTTTCAGGCATGGTCATTGGTGCAGCCATCGGAGCCATTGCAGGCTTATTGTATGCACCCGAAACCGGCGAACAAACGCGGAGAAAAGTAGCCGATAAAACCAAAGAAATGTCTGACGAACTGCTGGACCAGTTTGACGATTTAAAAGAAAACGTCAACAGAATTCTGGAAGACGTTAAAAAGACCGGTTCCGAATTGCTGGAAGATGTCAAGGCGGCCGGTTCCGAAGCATTGGAAGACGTCAGGAAAACCGGCGCCAGCGTTATAGCAGATGTTAAAAAAGCTTCTAAAAGCTGAATCGGTTCAGAGCAAATAAGACAACCAACCGTCCGGAAAAAATTTCGAATGGTTGGTTTTCATTTATTGTCAGATGAAGAAAAAAGAAAAATACCGAATGGATAATTCGGACCTCAGGCGACCCATCAAAACGCTGATTGATGAGCTTAAAACCTATGTTGATCTCCAGCTGGAATACAACAAAGTAGCATACCGTAAAAAGTCGGCAGAAATAATCGGCAGGCTGATATTGTTTTTCATTTTGTTTGAGGTTGCGGTATTCGTGCTTATGTTTTTGTCCTTTGCTTTTGTCAACGGATACGTTGCGCAGGGAGGAACACGCCTGGGTGGATTCCTTATAGTGAGCGGCTTTTATCTCCTTATCGCCCTTGTCCTTTTTGCTTTCAGAGAAGCAATTATCTTTTCGACCATACGGAAAATTCTCGGGAAAAACTTTTCCAGTACGAGGGAGAAACAATTTCTTGCCGGGACCAGCTTCTCCAATGAAAAGATGACCGATAAATACCTGGAGCAACTGAAAGACAAAAACAGAAAGCAGGAAAACAGTATCCGGCAACAATTTGATGCAGTACAAGATGCTTTCAATATGTTGAACATAGCAAAAGCTATGATCAATTCAGGTATTCAGGCCTTTGTGACCACATCAAATATAATCCGAACTGCCTTTCACCTCGCCAAACGGCTAAAAACAAAAAACAGGAAAAAATTAGAAGACTAATCTTTTCCTGTCTGTTATTTACCGAACAAATATTTATGAACCCCTACGAATAAACCGGAAAAGACAAATTCAAAGCCACAAAACCCAAATAAATTCTAATTATCAATATCAAAATACCAAACAATTGGGTCTCTGTTTGAAAATTGGTTTTTTTGAATTTGTGATTCTCTACCAAAAAACAGACGAATATTAGAAATAAGACACCTAAATGGTCATAATATCTTTCTCTTTCACCTCAAAAAGCATCTCAATTTTACCGGTATATTTATCTGTTAGCTTTTGGATTTCATCCAGAAGGTGTTTTACATCATCTTCGGGAATACCTTCTTTTTCCAACTTTTTGGCATCATCGTTAGCACCACGACGTACATTACGAATGGCTACTTTGGCTTCCTCCGTCACCTGTTTTGCTTTCTTCACCAAATCAAGTCGTCTCTCTTCCGTAAGCGGGGGCACGTTTATGCGAAGAATATCACCTTCATCCATGGGATTGAAACCCAGATTGGCATTCATTATCGCTTTTTTAATATCATGTATTGTACTTTTGTCAAATGGCTGAACCACAATAGAATGTGGATCAGGTGTATTGATATTAGCCGTTTGCTCAATGGGAGTCTGAGTTCCATAATATTCAACCCTGATACCACTCAGCATACCCGGAGAAGCCTTGCCGGCTCTGACTTTCTGGAACTCCTTTTCCAAATGCCGAATGGAATGTTCCATACTTTCTTCAGCTTCTTCCAAAACGAAAATTGCGTCATCGGTCATAGTGATAATTTTTGTTGCACAAATTTATGAAAGTTCGGCAAATATCCGACAAAAATTATGTTAAATGTACAATGGTGCTGATTAGGCATAAATTTATATTTTTGTTCTAAACAAAATGTCATGGCAGAGACTTCGGTTATCTCACTTCAGGAATTATCGGTTTTTCAGAAAAACAAACTGGTTTTGGCTCATGTAAACTTTCAGGTCGGGCAAGGAGAATTTGTTTACCTTATCGGAAAAACGGGAAGTGGTAAGTCGAGTTTGCTCCAGGCTCTTTTTGCAGAATTACCTATAGAAGCAGAGAAGGCAACGGTTTGCGACTTTGATATATTGACACTGAAGAAGAATAAAGTCCCTTACCTGCGGCGAAAAATGGGTATTATATTTCAGGATTACCGGCTTCTCGAAGACAGAACCATTGAAAACAACCTCCTTTTTGTACTGAAAGCTACAGGCTGGAAAGACAGTGAAGCCATCAACAAGCGGATTATGGAAGTCATGTCGGATGTAGATTTGATAGCCAAGTTAAAAGCGCGTCCACATCAACTCTCCGGTGGTGAGCAGCAGCGCGTCGCCATTGCACGAGCTTTGCTGAACAATCCCGAACTTATTCTCGCTGATGAGCCTACCGGCAATCTCGATCCACAGACCTCCAACGAAATTATGCGCCTGCTTTTAAAAATCTGCCACGAAGGACGTGCAGTAATTATGGCAACCCACAACTACAACCTGATTCATAAGTTTCCAGGACGGGTGGTCAAATGTGAGGAAGGCAGCATTATCGATTCAGACAATAAGCCCGATTAGTTTTTCCACATTGTCTCCATTCTTATAAATGGTTTGTAAGTGTACCTGCCGCTCAACTTTCATGGCAGTCGTAAATCTTTTTTTCATCAGCTCAGCCAGTTCTGCTTTCATTTCAGGGACCCCGTTTGCAAGCACGCACAACTTATTTAGATTACTGCCGCTAAGCATTTTATCATTAACAAGAGCAAATCGTCCATTGTAAAGAGCATTTAACAGTTTAAGTTTCAAACCTGTTGCCTGGTCTGTGAAAAAAATATTTACATGCGCATTTTTTATTAAGTTGTTGAGCAGGTCATCATCCGGGTTGGCAATCATCTCAGCCAAAGGGTTCGCAGCCACCAGCCTCCACAACGAGCGTGGGGGATTAAGCCCGGCAATTTTAAATGGTATCTTTGAACTCCTAAACACTTCACTCAGAAGCATGGTAACCGCATTAATATTTTCCGGTACGGATAAGTTACCATGGTACAAAACATATTTTCCCTGCCCGGCTATACTCCTGACAACCGTATAGGGATGAAAAGCAGGCACATAGGCCACTGACTTATATTTCGCAGAAAAATAATCGTAATCCGTTCGGGAAATAGCCAGCAGAAGATTGGCCTTTGCCAGAATCTTTTCATATTTTTTCAGCTTAATAGCTTCATTAAAATAATAGTACTTCTTAAACAAATCTGCCTCAGCCCCGGAAAGGCTGTTGTAGTATTCATGTTCAATGTTATGGGTACGCACAATACGTTTCCGGTGTTTCAATCTTTTTTCACGCAAAAGTCCTGAAGTATGCAACCCTTCCATAAGAATAGGATAATCATCTTTAAGCAAATCGTTTATAAGATGCTCCGAAATTCGTGTTTCAATAATATAAGGGCTGCCTTTGAAAAGATGCTTTTTGGAGATATCACGCTTGTAATAACGAACCTCATGGAAAATTTCCTCCAGTTCCGGGGCTTCTTTTCTACCATACTCAAAACAATGAAGATGTACTTTTACACCATGTTCGGTCAGTGCTTTGGCTTTGTAAAAAACATCGATGACACCGCCATAGTTTGCCGGCCAGGGCACATCAAACGAGATAATGTGTAAATGAATATCAGATATATTTTGCATAAACTTTCTTCAACTTTTTCAACTCGTTTTCCCAATTAAGTTCGCGGGCAGCTTTTCGGGTGTTCTGTTTCCATAGAAACAACTTTTCAGGTCGGGAAAAAATCTCATTTATTTTCTGTGCTATATGTTGCGGCTGATGGTCGGGAATAAAATCGCCAACCTGATAAGTATCAATAATTTTTCTTATCTCCACCAAATCGGAAGCCAAAACAGGAACACCGGCATGAAGATAATCAAAAATCTTGTTGGGAAGGCTAAATCGGTAATTTATATTTGTATCCTTGTCCAGCGACAGACCCAGGTCGGCGGCAGCAGTGTATTGCATCAGTATTTCATAAGGCTGGCGCGGCTTAAACAGTACTTTCTCTTCGAGATGCCATCGTTTTACATTTTCTTTTAAAAGTTCCAGCACATCTCCAACGCCGATAATTAGCAAAACAGCGCTATCCACGAACTGCATAGCCTCCACCAGCTCCTCTGCCCCACGCTGCACATTAATGCCGGAGCCCTGCAAAATCATAATCTTTTTATCCTCCGGCAAGGAGAGTGAATTCCGGCTTTTTTTTACAATTTCTCCTCCGGTTTCCGGAACATTTCTGATAACCAAAGGGCGAATACCATACTCTTCGGCATAGAGGTCTGCAATGGAATCGCTTACCGTGAACACATCTTTCAATCTGGGAAAAATCCATCCTTCCACCAGTTTCCATATTTTCCGCTTAAGATTGTTATTTTGTAGCTCCGGAACGCCGGTAAAATATTCATGGCTGTCGTAAACCAATGGAGCACGTTTCAATTTCGACACGAGATAATTTGGTAATAATGTATCCAGGTCGTTGGAAACCAGCAAATCATGCTTGTGAAATAACAGAAAAAAGAAAAGGCGAATTTGAAAACAGACATAAAAAGCAGGTCCGTTTTCAAACAGGAGCTTCATCCGGCGAAAAGGATAAGGACGGCCATCCATGGGCAGGCTGTTATGCAGCTGGCGGCCCACCAGTAAAATTTCAAATCCCATTTTGCCCAATTCGGAACATACCTTCTTCACCCGCTGGTCGGTAACCAGGTCATTAATAACTGAAACTATCACTTTTTGTCCCAAATTTTCCGAAGTTGAAGTTTTGTATAAACAACGTCTTTTCGGGCAATAATTGCCTGCTGCACAAAAATAAGGAAAGCACCAATGCCGATACAATCTTTTCCAACTAAAATCAAACTCAATCGGGTTAATCTCTATCTTTGCTTTTTTATTTTAGAAACGAATGAAAAAATTATACCGCGTCTTGGCTTACGTGTTCCCTTATTGGGGTCATTTGCTTGCCAATTTGTTTTTCAACATTATCACCATTGTTTTTTCCCTGTTCTCGCTTGCTTTGCTAATTCCATTTTTAAATCTGCTGTTTGGCATGAATAAGCTGGTTACGGCGAAGCCGGCGTTATTTTTCAGCACCCATTCGGCTTTGAATTATCTGAACTATTATATCAGCCAGATTATTATCCATCAGGGGAAACTTCAAGCACTGGTTTTTATTTGTATTGTCATCCTGACCTCCTTTTTTTTCAAAGACATTGGCCGGTATTTCGCCATGTATTATATCACCTCAGCTCGTTCGGGAGCCATCCTGGGTGTTCGTAATGACCTGCATGCCAAGTTACTCATACTACCACTGTCATATTATACAAAAAATAAGAAAGGCGATTTAATTACCCGTATTACTTCTGATGTGCAGGAGTTGGAAATATCCATTCTCAATTATATCGAAGTACTGGTTCGCGACCCGTTGACCATCGTTGCTTATCTTGCCTTTATGATTAGCCTGAGCCTGAAACTCAGCATCTTTGTTTTGGTCATCTTGCCGGTTACCGGAATATTTATCGGCACCATCGGGAGAAATCTCAGAAAACACTCTGTCATCCTTCAAAATCTGTATGGTGGACTGATGTCCATTATCGAAGAAACTCTTTCGGGCTTGAGGGTAGTGAAAGGTTTTAATGCCATTCCCTATTTCAACAGGCGTTTTGTGGCCATGAATAAGACCTATTACCACAAGCAGGTAAGTGTAAATCGCCGCCGGGATCTCTCCTCGCCATTAAGTGAGTTTTTGTCTTCGCTTGTTATTGTCGTCATTTTGTGGTTCGGAGGACAGATGGTAATTTCATCTCACGCTACAATTCAGGCAGCTGATTTCATTACATTTATCGTTGTTTTCTCACAAGTAATTACACCCGCTAAATCACTTTCGCAAAGCTATTTCAACATAAGAAAAGGGCTGGCTTCCGCCGACCGTATTTTTGAGGTGCTGGATGCCGGTGAGATCATTGTAGAAAAACCCGATGCGCTGCCTGTCAAGTCTTTTAAAAAAGAAATTCATTTTGATCATGTCTTTTTTAAATACCAGAAACATTATGTTATAAAAGACATCGACATCCGTATTCCCAAGGGAAAAATGATTGCTATCGTGGGGGAATCAGGTGGTGGAAAATCGACTATCGTAGATCTGCTACCGCGATTTTACGACATTACCAAGGGACGTATTCTGCTGGATGGCCATGATATCAGAGAATATAAAATAACTGATTTGCGGGGACTTATGGGCATCGTTTCACAGGACAGTGTTTTGTTTAACGACACTGTTTTCAACAACATTGCCTTTGGGATGACCAACGTTTCGCAGGAAGCTGTAGAAGAAGCAGCAAAAGTTGCCAACGCACATAATTTCATTATGAAAATGGAAAGTGGCTATCAAACCAGCGTTAGAGACCGGGGTGTAATACTTTCGGGCGGACAACGTCAGCGGCTAAGCATAGCACGGGCAGTCCTGGCCAATCCGGACATTTTGATTCTGGACGAAGCCACCTCCTCACTGGATACGGAAGCCGAACGGTTGGTTCAGGATGCGCTGTCAAAAATTATGAAAAACAGAACCACGCTGGTGATTGCTCACCGGCTTTCCACCATCCGCGATGCCGATGAAATCATTGTAATGCAAAAAGGTGAAATTGTGGAACGTGGTCCCCACGATATTCTCATAAAACGAAACGGCATTTACAAAAGACTACAGGATTTGCAGTCGTTTAAATAATTCTTTAAAAGAATCCATGTCCAAAAAGAAAGGCCATTCTCTTTCGGGAGAATGGCCTTTCTTATAAAAATCCGGATAAAACTATTTTTCATCCATAAAAGGATAGCGGTAATCGGTAGCCGGAATAAAAGTTTCCTTGATGGTACGTGGGCTTACCCAACGCATAAGGTTCAGGCTTGAGCCGGCTTTGTCGTTGGTTCCGGAAGCACGTGAGCCTCCAAAAGGCTGCTGGCCAACAACGGCACCGGTTGGCTTGTCGTTGATATAAAAGTTACCGGCAGCATTTACCAGCTTTTTCATAGCCAAATCAACAGCAAAGCGGTCATCGGCAAAAATGGCTCCGGTAAGTGCGTAAGGCGAAGTACTGTCAAGGATATCAAGCGTCTCCTCATATTTCTCAGCATCGTAAACATAAAGAGTCAGCACAGGGCCAAACAGCTCTTCTTCCATGGTAACATAATGTGGATCCAGTGCACGAATAACCGTAGGCTCAATAAAATAGCCTTCCGATTTGTCATAGCCGCCACCCACAATAATTTTAGCATCGGCATCCTTTTTGGCATTGTCGATAAACATAGACAATTTGTCAAAACTGGCTTCGTCAATTATGGCAGTCATAAAATTGGTAAAATCTTCGGGATTGCCCATTTTTATACTTTTCACCTGGGCTACCAGTTTTTCTTTCAATTCATCCCACATGGTGTCAGGAATATAAGCACGAGAAGCAGCCGAACATTTCTGCCCCTGGAATTCAAAAGCTCCTCTCACCAATGCCGTTGCCACCTGATCTGCATGGGCCGATTTGTGTACCATCACAAAGTCTTTTCCACCGGTTTCTCCCACAATACGGGGATAGGTTTTGTATTTGGAAATATTGGCACCAATGGTTTTCCAGATATGCTGAAAAACTCCGGTAGAACCGGTAAAATGGAATCCGGCAAAATCAGGATGCTCCATAACCGTTTTCCCGCCAACAGGCCCCGAAACAAATACGAGGTTGATAACGCCATCGGGCAAACCGGCTTCAACAAAAATGTCCATGATAACTTTTGCAGAATAAACCTGCGTTCTGGAGCATTTCCAAACTACCACATTACCCATCAAAGCAGGAGCACCAGGCAGGTTTCCGGCAATGGAGGTGAAATTAAAAGGGGTCAGGGCATACACAAAACCTTCTAACGGACGATATTCCAACCTGTTCCAGATACCTTTTGAAGAATTGGGCTGCTCGCTGTAAATTTCGGTCATATATTGCACGTTGAAGCGAAAAAAGTCTGCCAGTTCACAGGCAGCATCTATCTCGGCCTGAAAAGCAGTTTTCGACTGTGCCAGCATAGTGGCAGCATTGATTTTGGCGCGGTAAGGCCCGCTAATCAAATCGGCCACACGCAAAAAGATAGCTGCGCGCTGCTCCCAGGGCATATTGTGCCATGTTTTTCTTGCTTCAAGGGCAGCTTCAATGGCCATGGCTACATGTGAAGCATTACCTTTGTGGTAATAGCCTAATGTATGATTCAGTTCGTGGGGAGGATGAATAGCTTCTTTATCACCGGTGGTAACCGGTTTTCCGCCAATAAACATGGGGATTTCAATTTCCTCCGATTTCATTTTTACCAACATGGCTTTGAGCTCTGCACGCTCCGGCGAACCGGGTTTATAACTCAGCACAGGCTCGTTATATGCTTTCGGAACACTCTCAAGATTGCTGTACATTGTATTAATTTTTAAAGATTTGACAGATTAAACTTATCGTATGCAAAAATAAGAATTATTTCGGCTTCGGATAGGTAAAGACAAACATTATTTCTTTATTAATGTTTCTAAAAGCAACAACCATATCATGCTGATTTAAAACCAACTGGCACATATTTCGCATTAAGATTCATTAGTACTTTTTAATACTCGAAAGAGAATAAAATTATGATTTCCCGACCAGTTCAAATACGGTAATCTCTGGTGGGCAGTTAAAACGCAGCGGAATACCCGATACCCCCGCACCCGGGCTGGTGTAAACTTTCATTCCGTTTTGCTGCCAAAAGCCGCTCACGCGTTCCCGTTTTCCTTTCTGGTGACTAATAATCGGAATACCACCCGGCAGGCAAATCTGTCCGCCGTGTGTATGCCCGCACAGGTAAAGTTTGTAATGATTTTCGGCGGCAATATCACTGAGTTCGCTAGTATGCGACAAAGCAATGGAGAATTCTCCCGAATTATTCTCCAATGCGTGCATCGCCAGATCCGTATAAAAATAAAAAGTATCATCGGTACCGACAATGCGCAAACGCTGGTTTTTTTTCTCGATGTGAATGGTTTCGTTGAGCAAAAAGCGCATACCAAGTGGTTCAAGTAGTTCCACCATTTTGTACGTATCATGGTTCCCCAAAACTGCCAGAACACCGTATTCCGGATGAATAACCTCCAATAGTTTTTTCATTGCAGGAATAACCTGCATGAAACTCCCTGTGGTGTCCATTCTGAAATCACCCGTTATCACGCACAAATCAAAGTCAATAGGCTGGATTTTTCGGATAAGAATATCTTCCAACCCATCGATGGCACCGAAATGTAAATCACTTAAATGCAGAATTTTAAAACCGGTAAATGCCGGCGGCAAATCCTTAAATATCAATGTAACATTTTTAACTTTAATATCTTTTGCATTGGCATATCCTTTTTTATACACACCGGTCAGTTTGAGCAAAAGCTGAAAAATCCACAACAGCCGCTTGAACAAAGTCCAGTTGCTTTTGCTCTTTTTCCCGCTACGTTTGGATTTAAACCGGAAAGCTTCCATGGTGGCTCTTACCGAAGCCCAGAGGAGACGTGCCCTTTTCTCTTTTTGCCCAAGCGGATAGTTATGCATGGTACTTTTATTTTTTCGAAAATACAAAAATTGTGCAGAGGACATTCCGCATTTTATACAAAACAATTAAATACCGACATATAATTCATTTGGCAGTAATTAATTTGGTACTTTTGCCGGATAACCGTCACTTTGTAATGAGGAAAAAGTTTTTTTATATTCATTTTTGTAAGTAAAACCATTTTTCTCCGACTAAAAGTATGGTTATTATTAAAAATTATATTTCAACTTACCTGAAATGAAAAAAGTGAAAAGATGGAAAGTGCCGGACGATACATCGGAGCTGCACGAAAACAGCGTTATAATGGTAACTACCTGTCATACAGATATTTATCCGAGCTGTTTTGAAGGAAAAGTCTGCGCCTTCGACAACAAGTGTCAGCATCAGGTCTGAAAATATTCCTGACGAGGCAAACAACTGTCTCATCCCCTATGCCGTTCTGTGTTCAGGTATTGTCATAATTATGCCGGTAAAATAAGAAAAGAAAAAAAAGGAAATAACCCCATGGAAATAAAAATACAAACCTTAGATATCAGCTTGGCGGAAGCCGTCAGGACAGGTTTTTCAAAAAATCCCAAAAGCATATCTTCCATGTTTTTGTACGATGCCGAAGGCGACCGGCTTTTTCAGCAAATTATGAAAATGCCGGAATATTACATCACCCGTTGTGAAGAAGAAATTTTTCATATGCAAAAAGAGCAGATTTTGGAGAAAATGCGGGTATTTGAGGAACCGTTTAACTTACTGGAGTTTGGCGCGGGCGATGGAAGTAAAACCAAGATTTTGCTTCATTACCTCCTTGAAAATGGTGCCGATTTTACTTATTATCCGGTTGATATTTCCAAACATATTTTATCGGAACTTGCCCACAGCCTGCAGCAGGAGATACCGATGCTGAAAGTGCATCCCATGAATTTTGAATATTTCGATGCCATAAAAGAGACAGCCTATTTGAACAGCCGGCGGAACATCACCCTTTTTCTCGGTTCAAACATGGGGAACTTTACACGTGAACAGGCTGTTATTTTTTACAAAAATTTTGCCCGTGAGAGCAAAACAGGTGACCTTCTGTTAGTAGGTATCGACCGTCGCAAAAACCCGTATATCATAAGCCCGGCCTATGATGATCCGCACGGCATTACGGCTGCTTTTAACCTGAACCTGTTGCAACACATGAACCGCGAGCTGGGCGCCGACTTCGATATGGAAGCTTTCCGGCACTATACTTTTTACGAGCCGGTCAGCGGCGAAGTGCGCAGTTATCTCATCTCTTTAAAAAATCAGCAGGTTTATTTCGAAGCACTGGAAGAACAATTTTTCTTTAAAAAAGATGAACTCATCCACACGGAAATCTCTAAAAAATACAGTCCGGAAGAAATAAAACTACTGGCCGAAGAAACCGGATACAAAGTACTCCGACATTTTACGGACGAACGCCAATACTTTCTTGACAGCTTATGGGAAATAGGTTAGCATGCCGGAAAATATTTTCCATAAGGAATCAAACGAACATACGTCTAATGAAGCAAAAGAAACAAAATTTAAAAAAGAAAAAATGAAAGCAATTTGGAATAACAAAGTGATTGCCGAGAGCAACAAAACCATTGTCGTGGAAAACAACCATTATTTTCCTCCCGAATCCATCAAACCCGAATTTTTTGAAGAGAGCAATACCCACACTACCTGCCCGTGGAAAGGCGTAGCCTCCTATCGCACACTGAATGTGGACGACAAGCAAAATACAGATGCAGCTTGGTACTATCCAGCCCCTAGAGAACTGGCCAAAGGCATCAAAAACTACGTGGCCTTCTGGAAAGGCGTAACCATTGTGGAGTAAAAACGTATGGCAGGGCAAGGACTGAAAAAAACTTGGCTCTAATAAACATTAGTCCGACATTAAAATGGCCACAAACACGACAAAAAATACTGTTGTTGATCAGTGGCAGGCGCTGCGTATTAACCCGATGGGATTAAAGGCTGACTACGACAATCTGTACCATGCAATAATCAATGCGTTTAAAATGGTTGAAGTAAATCAGGAATTTAAAATTATATACCATGGAACTAACGTTAATTCTGGCGCCGCTGAGCTTCCTTTCGGGAATTGGACTGATTATTCTTTCCACCTCACGGCGCTATATCGAACTGATCCGGCAATTGCAACATATCATTGAGGGTGGCATCAATTGTTCCCGTGAATTCATGTTTTTACAAAAAAAGCGTTTATGGATGTTTAAATGGTCTTTAAGCTTGCTTTATCTCTGCGTGGGCCTTGTTCTTGTGGGCAGTCTGGCAGGGGGACTGAGCCTGGGAGGGATCACTTTTACCTCCCCCCTGTTTTACGGCGCGGTGATACTCTCAGTCGTCACGGCTCTGGCAGCCATTGTGATACTGGTAAAAGAGTCGTTTGTCTCGGCAAGCCTCATCGACGAACAAATGAATAACCCAACAAAAAGTGCCTGAAGTTGAGGCCGGCCTAAAGAGGTAATGAAAGATAAAAATCAGTGTACCCTCCTACTCTTCAAAAAACTCCTCATAATCAGGAAAATGCAAACACTTAGCGGCTACTTCCTGCGAATACATGAAATAAGTTAATTTACTTTCGGCACATAACTCATTTTCCGGTCCAAATAGTTCCACATGGATTTCTGCCAGATTGCGATGCTGTCCGGTGAGTTTTGCCCTGAGTTTAATATTGCCTTTGTTGGTAGGTACAGGCTTTAAATAACGAATATCCATCCGCGAGGTAACGCCGGCTGTTTTCAGCTTTACCTGTACCATCCAGGAAGCTACTTCGTCCATCAAAGTGGCCTGAATACCACCATGCAAAACATTGTAATAACCCTGAAAATAACTTTTCGGCTTCCATTCGGAAACCACATATTCACCATCTTCAGCAAAAGTCATTTGCAGGCCGTTGAAATTTTCAGGGGCACATCCAAAACACTGGTAGCCCTCCATTTTTTTATACGGATTATTGATTTTTCTCATTCCAGCCGTTTTTTATTCACCATGCATTTCAACTCCTGCTTTTTTACCCGGCAACCGTTTCCCCATATAGGACAAAATTAGTGTTTTCTCTAACAGACGCAAAAAAACAGGCCGGAAGTTTTACCACACCGGCCTGAAACAACCAAAACCAAATTAATTGAAAGTTACACCTGCCAGGATGTAAATTGCAGGTGGGTTGGCAAGGCATGTGCCACTATTTATAACTGATTGATTATTCATGTTTTAGAATCACCAATATTCAAATCAATTCATAAATACAATGATTTTTTTCTAATTCCGGAACAAAACCGGAGAAATTTCCAGTTTCGGAGTGATAGTCGGATTCCCGGTAAATGATCTATTTTTGAAAGCTGAAATATTTTTGTTTCCGGAAGCGGAAAGCCGTTTTTTCGAAAATTTATTCCCCTTTCCCAAAATAAGAGTAAGTTTTCCCATTTGGGGAATAAAGCGATTGATCAGGAAATATTAATATAAAGATAATCAGTATTTTACAACATTAAAACTTGGTGTGGTTTAATTTTTGTTAATTTTGCTAATGAGAAACAACTGTTCATTAAACTTTTAAAACATTGAAAGCAAAAACCTTTATTCTAATTGTAAGCGTGCTGTTGATGGCCGGGCTTGCATTTCAGTCGTGTAACAAGGCTCCTTTGCCCCCTAACGGCTCTCCGCTGGATAATCTAAAAATTCCCAACGGATTTAAATTTGAATCAACCCGTGTGGAGAATATTACCATCAATATGCCATCCACAGTGGACTTTAGCAAAAACAAAAGCAGGTTTAATCTTTACACCGGCAATCCCGCTAACGGTGGAAAATTTATTACTGCCGGAAGTTTTGATACACATGGCCGGTACAAAGGCGAAATCAGGGTGCCAACTGCCTTAGATTCCATTTATGTACAAACCATTGCAGGCAGCCAAAAAGCAGGGTTCACTACGCAAACCACGAAGGGAAGCGGCGTCATCATAAATTTTGGCAATAATTACGGAATAGCTCCTCCCGATACTATTGCCCCATCCACAAAGTCGGCCTTTTTCTCAAACCTTACCACAGGTAAATACAAAGAAATGAGCGCCGGCAATCTTGTTCAGAATGCTGATTTTGAGGACAACGACTTTGGTACAATTCATGGATGGAACACCGGTCATCCCGTAGATGGAAAATGGTATTTCACCAACTATTACAGCCAGAAAATGCAATGGTATAACGATGGCGGAGATCATGTTATTCGTACGCCTTATAGTTCCGCCAAGCTCTATTACGGCGGCGCTTCACAGATGGTTACCGCCAATCCGGGAGATTTATTCACTTTTTCGGCTGACATTAAATCAACAGGTAACACAAGGACTCTTTATTCCTGGCTATACCTCATCCCCAAAGATGCCAACAACCATCCACTGGCTTATTACTGGGTATTTTACAGATATCCTTCACACAGTTGGACAACAAAAACCATTGCTGCCACCATGCCCGCCGGAACGGTGAAAGTCCAGGCTCTTTTCTGGAACTGGGATTATGACCGAAATTCTTCCATATATTATGATAACGCAGTGGTAACAGGCCCCATAAAAGATTCCGATGGCGACGGCGTAGATGATGACATGGACGATTACCCCAATGATGCTTCCCGTGCTTTCAACGTATATTACCCCAACCAGACCGACTGGGGAACGATAACCTTTGAAGATTTGTGGCCCGGGAAAGGTGATTATGACTTTAACGATCTGGTTTTGGATTATCATTTTAAATCGGTTTTGAACTCCTCAAACCAGCTGGTCGAATTTTTTACCGACTACTCCCTACGTGCTGTCGGAGCAAGCCTGA
>ENA-ORDP01000730-ORDP01000730.1-marine-sediment-metagenome-genome-assembly--contig:-NODE-730-length-20011-cov-2.701594_pt1 | contig 20011 bp, 26 predicted proteins | sample MGYA00248627_ERZ508539 | MGnify/ENA primary metagenome ERZ508539 (study PRJEB26208, sample SAMN05571518) | marine sediment metagenome | biome: deep sea; feature: Hydrothermal vent; material... | reverse complement strand
CTGCGTATCGTTTGCTGATCGAGGCTTAATATAAGCTCTTGAAAAAACGATACTTAATCTATGCGCTATAATGGATTGATGCTTGCATAATAGCGTGGTTACCGGTAGAATTACCGGCTTCGTTTGAAAACTTAATTTTGTAAATATAGAGGCTTAAAAAATGTCCAGAGTATGTCAGGTCACCGGCAAACGACCGATGTCGGGAAATAATGTATCCCACGCAAACAACAAGACCAAACGCCGGTTTTTGCCTAATTTGCAGTCCCATCGTATTTGGGTTACTAGCGAAAAACGCTGGGTGAAATTACGGCTGTCAACTAAGGGCCTACGAATTATCGACAAAAAAGGTATCGATCAGGTGCTGACCGATATTCGCAAACGCGGCGAAAAAGTTTAGGTATTCGGAGTAAATTATGGCAGGTAAAAGCAAGCGTGATAAAATTAGACTGAACTCTTCCGCAGGAACAGGTCATTTTTATACAACCAGCAAAAACAAACGGGCTCACCCAGAAAAAATGGAAGTTCGCAAATATGACCCGGTTGTACGCAAACATGTAATGTATAAAGAAGGTAAAATTAAGTAGCCTATCTTTGTAAAGATCAAATACTAAAAAATCCCGCTTTTGCGGGATTTTTTGTTGTATGTGTCCTCGTGATATAATTTAGCCATGCTAAAAACACGAGTTGGTGTGGTCCGAGGAGGGCCGAGTAATGAGTATGAGGTCTCTTTGAAAACGGGAGCGCATATTCTGAATGCTCTTTCAAAAGAAAAATATCAAGTTCGCGATATTTTAATAGACCGTGCTGGCGGTTGGTATGTTGATGGCAGAGAAATACAAATCGGCAAACTGCCGGCAATAATAGATGTTGCAGTGAATGCATTACACGGAGAGTATGGTGAAGATGGAGGGTTCCAGCGTGACCTCGATCGCATAGGGCTTCCGTATACAGGGTCAGGTGCATTTGGCTCAAGCGCAGCAACGAATAAGCTTTTTGCGAAGAACCTTTTTGTTGAAAATAATATAAACACACCAGAGGTTTGCATAATAGAACCCGAAGAAGACCCGTCGGCGCGCGCATACGAGCTATTTAGAAACTTCATGCCACCATATGTTGTTAAGCCAGTTTCCTCAGGGTCATCGGTAGGTGTATTTATTGTTCGTACAAAAGACGACCTACAGAGTGCTATTACAAACGCGCGTGAATTTTCAGACATTGTATTAGTAGAAGAGTATATAAAGGGAAGGGAAATAACTTGTGGAGTTATTGATGGAGAAAATGCGACTCACGCGCTTCACCCTGTAGAGATTATTATTCCTGACGATTATACTTTTTTTGACTACGATTTTAAATATAGTGGAAAGGCTGAGGAAATTTGTCCAGCGCATATTACTCCGGAAAAAGAAAGAGAGATTCAAAAAATGGCAGTTACCGCGCACAATGCGCTTGGGCTTCAGCACTATTCTCGTTCAGATTTTATCATTTCATCAAGAGGGATTTTCTTGTTGGAGACGAACAGTCTTCCAGGAATGACCGCTGAGTCACTTTTCCCAAAAGAGCTAAAGGCAGCAGACATGGAAGTAGGGGAATTCCTAGACCATGTCATAGAGCTTGCTATGAGATAATACTCTGTTGTAGCTTGAAATATGTTGTGCTATAATCCTTTTTGTTCTATGTTATTGGGCCTGTAGCTCACCTGGTAGAGCGCCTCATTTGCACTGAGGAGGTAGCGGGTTCAAGTCCTGTCAGGTCCACAATACAAAGAAAGCCTAGCTTTAAAGCTAGGCTTTCTTTGTATTGCTGGCCACAGAAGCAAGCAAACTGCTTTGCTTGCGACAGGACTTGAAAGCCGGAATATGTCGCTTTGCGACAATGAGGCGGGGTCGCGAACATTTTGTATTTTGTGAGGCATCGAAACAAAATACTTAATGATTTGTGACCAAGTCTAGAATATCCCACAATAAAAGAAATAATCCGCTTATTGCGGGTTTTTCTTTTATTGTTGCGAGATCTCTGACAGGACTTGAAAGACGGAGGCGGTACACAAGAAGCGAGGAACGAGCTTACTTGTCGCCAAGTCAGGGTCGTGAGTTCTTATGAGCGTAGCGAATTAGAAACTCCTGACCAAGTCCTGTCAGGTCGCTAGTGATTTGGCCGTGAATTATACTCATTTTTAACAAATTCACACCAAACTTGTGTTTTGACGTGAATTACAGTAAAGAAGCAAGGTGAATCAATGATGTATAGTAAAATGTCGCAATGAAAACCTTATTTTTAGGGCTTTTTTTGCTTCAAGCAAGATAAATGACGCAATGAGCTTGAAATAATGACGCAATGATGAGGGGCGTTAAAACACTTGTCAAAATGCAAAAAACGTGGTGTGTTGAGCAATTTGAAGATGCAGTAAAAAATTATTTTAATTAATAAAACTACTTAGCGAAATAGTTTTTAGTACTAAATTAAACGGCTCAACCACTGAGCCGTTTATCTTCATTGATTTTAGGGCTATTTTGAGGCATAGTTAGTGAATTATGGCATATCTAAAATTTATATCAGATAAAGACCTCGTTATTGCTGTTGGCAAGGTAGTTGGTGTCATTGAAAATGCAGAACGCAATTCGGATACAAAGTTACACAAAAATGTAGTTGACCCATTTTCTGCATTATTTCATGGAGCAACTCACGCAATGCCATATAAGGAGTGGATTAAGCAAGAAAAGACTCGGCAAATTCAAAAAACTATGCAGAATGCAATAGGGGATTTTCATCAGGACATACTAGGTTCTGTTAAAAATTGGAGAAATTTAGGCATGGGCGGCGGCTTAGATGTTGTAAGTAAAAAAGAAAAAATTATTGCGGAAATAAAAAATAAATTTAATACAACCAAAGGGAATCATCGGGCTGAAGTGTATGATTCCATAAAAACAAAAATTAAATCTAAAGAATATATTGGATATACTGGGTATTATGTCGAAGTTATTTCACAAGGAAAAAATAAATACGATAAACCATTTGTACCGCCAGACAACAAAACTAAAAAAAATCGTCCAACCAACAAAAAGATTCGAGTAATTGATGGAGTAAGTTTTTATGCGCTATCGACTAAACGACCAAAAGCTCTACAAGAGCTATTTCATGCAATTCCTCGTGTGTTAGCAGACAACTATAAATATAATATGAAAAAGGAACATATAGAAGAGTACTACGAGCTATTTAAGAAAGCTTTTTCCACATAGTAACCATTGCATAGGCAGTGGTTACTTAATATAATTAACAGCAAGATAACTTCTTATTGTTAATTATGGAAACAAAAACACAATTTATAACCATTGGAGAGGCGGCTATAAAATTAAATATTTCTATCGATACTATTCGGCGGTGGGATAAAAAGGGATTAATAAAATCACTCAGAGACGAAAGAAATACCAGAGTATTTAGTTTAGGAGAGATAATTAGGATACAGGAAAAGACTAATGGTACTAGTAAAAATAAATTTACTGTTTTAAAAAATAAAAAAAAATACAATTATACTGCTATTGAGCTATTTGCTGGCGCTGGTGGGACTGCTTTAGGTATGGAATATGCTGGGATTAAGCATGTTTTGTTAAACGAGCACGATAAGCATGCCTGCGAAACACTTAGAGTAAATATGCCAAAGTGGAACATAATAGAAGGGGATATTAAAGAAATAAAGTTTGAAGAAGGACAGGCAGATATAGTACAAGGTGGATTTCCGTGCCAGTCTTTTTCATATGCTGGAAAAAAAATGGGACTTGATGATGTTCGAGGGACTTTGTTTTTTGAATTTGCAAGATGTGTAAAGGAAGTAAGACCTAAAATTGCAGTCGGTGAAAATGTTAGAGGTTTACTTAGTCATGACGACGGAAGAACAATTAAAACAATGGTCACCATATTAGAAGAACTTGGATATAGAGTTAAGTATAAGGTTCTAAGGTCTCAGTACTTGGATGTTCCACAAAAAAGGGAACGATTAATAATAATTGGAGTAAGAGATGACTTAGATATACCGATTGCTTTTCCAAAAGAAAAAGACTACATAGTATCTTTACGGGAAGCTCTACACAAGTGTCCTCCATCAGAGGGACAGCAATATCCGGAAAAGAAGAAAAAAATCATGGAGCTAATCTCACCTGGTGGGTATTGGAAGGATTTGCCAGAAAAACTACAAAAAGAGTATATGGGAGCCAGTTTTTATATGGGTGGTGGTAAAACAGGGATTGCTCGTCGGTTGAGTTGGGATGAGCCATCTCTCACCTTGACTTGCAGTCCAGCTCAAAAACAAACTGAGAGGTGTCATCCAGAAGAAACTCGACCCCTATCTGTTAGAGAATATGCAAGAATTCAAACATTCCCCGATGGCTGGCAGTTTGCTGGATCTGTTACACAGCAGTATAAACAAATTGGAAACGCTGTTCCAGTAAATCTTGGGTACCATATAGGGGAGACTCTTATAAAGATGTTAAGAGGAGAAGCTGAAGAGTCAGATGAGAATTTAATATATACACCACAAAAAAGGCTCCAGTTTTAAATATATTCTGTCTGTATATTATATGTACCTTGACCATGCTTTTAATTTCTTGGCAATGGTTTTTGTGATATAGTGACTGCATTAAAATAAAACCTAGATGACTTAAAGAGTTGGATTTAAAATATAGTTATGGCAAGTAATCAAGATAATCGAACTAAATTTGGGAAACAAAATTATGGATACTCAAGAATTAAATAAACAAATAGATGAATTACAGAAATCACTAACAGAAATTACCTCACTGAATTCACGGCTTGGCTATGGTCAATATGCTGGTACGGATTTTTTTGAAAAAGAAAATGAACGAATTGAAAGATACCTTTCAGATTTTACTACAAGAGAAGGAGTTTTACTGACAATCGCTGGGCTGTTTTCATTATTTCCTGTCTTCAATATAAATGGGGCGTTGCCGTATTTTTTAATATGGACTATTCCTTTTCTTTTTGTGGCAATAATTACATATATATGTTCATCTAAAAGGGTAAATTTTATTTTTGAAATAGACAAATTCAATCCAGGTTTACCAGACTCAGAGGCAGTGAATGGGTTACTCAAAAAACAGTATGAAAAATCTTTGATATTTCATAGACTTACTGATGCAGTACTAGTTTCCTTTTTTGTTTCTTTTGTCGTTAACTATTATCTGTTTGTATTTATTGGCTTATCGAATCTAACTGCGTCTGTTCTCGTAGATACTAGCAATCTTGCTTGGAGGTACTAGATATTATTATGCTTTGAAGCTAAGAGGAAAGGAAAAATTTAACATGGAAACAAGGGCTGTACCTGTACCATGTATGTTGACTGATGAGCAGATGGAGGAATTTGGGATAAAATAAGATATTAAATATAATAATGAAAAATCAATATGGTATACCCGAAGAGGATTTAGATAAAATTAAAGTAAGAGATAATGCTTGTGTTTACTGCCATAAAACAATGATTGAGCCGAGTGAGGGTGGTAGTCGAAAGAATTGGGCTACAATAGAACACTTAAATCATCTACCACCTTGGAACAATCCTAATACAGTAGCTTTTTGTTGTGGGAGTTGTAATTCAAGCCGTAGTAATAAAAAGATAGTTGATTGGTTTAAAACGCCATACTGTATCGAAAGGAATATTAGCTTCGACACTGTAGCAGAACCCGTAAAAGAATATATAAAAAAATATGAAAATTTGTTAAAACAATAAATGACCCTAACAAAAACAGACTTTAAGGAATACCTGCTATGCGACAAGTGTTTGTGGGTGAAGAAGAAAAAACCAGAGGAGTATACTGCTGGGGAGTTTTCTCTATTTCTGCAAAAGCTTATTAAAGACGGCTACGAAGTTGAGTCATATGTCCAGAAGCTATTTCCCGACGGTGTGTTTGTATCTGGCAACAAAGAAACGCTCATCTCAAAAACAAAAGCGCTTCTTGCTGGCGACAAGCATGCAGGCACAGAGCGCGCAGGCAGGCCAATTTTCCAAGCTACTTTTGAGACAGACGAAGGATTGTTCGCAAAAGTAGATATTCTTAATTTTAATAAAGAAGCAAATAAATGGGATTTGTACGAAGTGAAGGCAAGCTCCGAGATAAAGACAGATATAAAGCACAATCATATTAAAGATGTAATATTTCAGACAATTGTTGCAGAGGATTCAGGTATTGATATAGGTGACAGCTATATAATATATGTAAATAAAAAATATAGGAGAGCTGGCGCGCTAGACCTCAACAAGCTTTTTATTATTGAAAATATCACAGAGCAAGTCCTTGAACAAAAAGAGTTAGTACGCGTTGAGATACAAAGTGCACTAACGATGCTAGCAAAAGACGATATATCACTTGATGGATGTGAGTGTTTGTACAAAAGTCACGGACAACGTTGTGATTGCTTCTTTAAATTTAATCCAGAAGTACCAGAATACTCGGTACACAATATAGTTTCAGGAAATAAGCTTAAAGCACTTCTCGCAGACGGAATACTAGAAGTGACAGATATACCAGAGGATTTTGACCTTACCGACAAGCAAGCCGACAAAGTCACTCTTCAAAAAATAGGCAAACCTCTTATCGACAAAACGGCAATAGCTAAAACACTGCCGGAATTAGTTTTTCCTATATATTTTCTCGATTATGAAACATATGGCTCGCCCATACCGCTCCTTGATGGATATAAAACAAATCAACAGATTGTATTTCAAGTGTCGGTGCATGTATTGCAAGAAGATGGCACGCTTGAGCATTTTGAATATCTTGCAAATAAGCTAGAAGGCGCAACAAGAGGACTTGTAGATATGCTCAAGGCGAATATTGGTCAAGTTGGGAGTGTGGTGGTATGGTATGAGAGTTTTGAGAAGGGAAGGAATGCGGAGCTGGCAGAGCTGCACCCCGAGGACAGTGGATTTATGGAGGATTTGAATAGTAGGGTTTTTGACTTAATGAAAGTATTTAAAAAAGATTATTTACATCCAGATTTTCAAGGAAGTGCCTCAATTAAAAAAGTACTTCCTGTGATTGTGCCCGAACTGTCGTATAAAAGCCTAGATGTGCAGAATGGAACAATGGCACTTAGTGAATGGGAAAAGATGATTAAAGGAGATATGTCAGAGGGTGATATAGAGAAGACAAAAGAAAGTTTACTCAAATACTGCGCGCTCGATACTCTCGCCATGGTGGAGATATATAGGAAGCTAAAGGAGGTAAATTAAACGGCTCACTGGGCGAGCCGTTTAATTTCATTAATTTTAGGGCTCTCTTCACTTTAAGCAAAATAAATGTCGCAATTAATAGAATTGCGCTATAGTACTATTACTATAAAAAATTATTATAAATAATATAATTCAGTTAAAACTTAAAACTATGAATAAGAATATATTGATAGGAATAGTAGCTTTTGGTGGCATTTTGTTGATCGGCGCTCAATTTTTTGGAGATAACACTAAGCCTGAGAACGGGATTATTAACGATGAAAAAACAACTCTTAGCATACCTGCTAATGTTCCTACCTATCCTGACGCGACGATAGACAACATTACTGATGCTAATGGAGAAGATGGAATTTATTTTTTGACAGTAAGCTTAATAGCTAAAGCTACTAAAGCAGAAGTAAATACTTGGTATCGGAATGCTTTAAATCAAAACGGCTGGTCAATTCTAAGCGACAAAAATGTTGCAGGATATCAAATTATTCAAGCGGAAAATAAAAACGAAAAATTATTCACGTCATTTCAAACCGCAAGTAGTAATGAGGTTGGACAGGTGATTGTTAGCCAACAAATACAGATTCGAAAATAGTTCTCTACCACAATAGACTTATGAAAGAGACGGACTATTCATATCCTATAACTGAAGAAGATAAAATCAGGATAGTTTTTCGTAAAAGACGCGGTAAAATAGAATATTTTATTGTACAATATTCTGCCTTGATAAATAGTCGTTGGAGGTCTATAATGCGTTTCGATACATGTCACGGTTATGCACATAAACACACTTTCCGCCTAAAAGGAAAAGAGTATATAATAAACTTAACTAATAGAGGAGATGATCTTAATAGTATATTTACCGAATATAGCAATTATATAAGAAAAGATTTTCAAAAAGTAAAAGAAAATTTTTTAAGAAACTAACAGATGGGAAAGAAATTAATACAAAAAAATATAAAGCTAGCTGGGGAGTTCGATGAGTATGTTTCTCGACATCCTAGATTTTCAGAACGTATACCAAATGGTGCACATGTAGTAATTACATCAGAGAAAGACAAGACTCTTTCTGCTGCGAATACAGCAATTGCTCGTGGTAGCAGAGGATCTAACTATATTGAAGCACACAAGTCTGACGGCAGATGGAAGATAAAAACCTTTGAGAAATAATACAAAAATCAAAAAATTGCCCAATTGATTGGGCAATTTTTTATTCTGTGGAAATTTTACAAAAATTCACAACAAAAATAAACGGCTCAGTGGCTGAGCCGTTTATTTTTGTTGTGAATTGTGCGTGTTATAATAAGCACGTGAACACACTAACCCTAAGCATTGTCGCTTTTGTTGGAATTGCCGCAGGTATGTATTTTGCTAGGCGGGGCAAGCATGAACATATAGTAAAGCATGTAGACAATGTAGATAAAAAAGAAGAAAACAAAGGCAAGATATTAAAGTTTTTGCGGGAAAATCCTAGCCAGCTAGGTCCTGATGGGCAAATGAATGGAGTGACAAATAATAATATTGAAAATCTACTTGGCGTATCAGATGCTACAGCGACAAGATATTTAGACGAATTAGAAAAAGAGGGAAAAGTCCAACAAATAGGCTCTACAGGACGGGGTGTATTTTATACATTACCCTGAAAGTATAAAATAAACGGCTCACTGGATGCTCCCGTTTTGTAGACGAATGAAATGAGTTGTTACAAAACGCAGTGCCTTGGGCGAGCCGTTTATTTTATTAAAACGCTGCCTTGCTATTTTTAGTAGTTTGTTGCAGTATTGTTCGCAGACTATAGCTGACAACCAGAGGGGATACAAATGAACAATTCAAGTGTAATCACTGGAAGTACTATCTGTATTTTAGGTGGAGGACAACTTGGTAAAATGAGTTTAATGGCTGGAGGACAGCGTTTGAAAAAGTTGTTAAAGAGGCTGATGTTATCACACTTGAATTCGAGAATGTTGACGTTGGGTTACTGGAAAGACTTGAAGCAAGTGGCAAGCATGTCAGACCTTCAAGTAGGGTTTTAAAAATAGCCCAGAGTCGTTGGTTCGAAAAATCTCTTGCGCAAGAACTTGATATTGATACAACACCTACTATATTTATTAAAAAAGGCGATAGGGTTGCTGAATTAGGGTGCATCATCAATGGACCAATGTCAGGCATTATGCCAGGGATTTTGAAGACTGACCGTTTAGGCTACGACGGAAAAGGCCAGCATCACGTAAACACTGTTGCAGAACTTCAAGTTGCTTTTAATGAATGCAATTGTGATTGTGTGCTCGAGAAGCGCGCCAATCTGTTGTATGAAATCTCCGTGGTCGTCGCCAGGAATCAAACCGGCGTACGTGTTTCGCCTGCTGTTACGAATGAACATGAAAACGGAATTCTTGTAAGGAGTCTGTGGCGCAAAGATGGAATTAATCATGAAATGGAAAACCGTGCACAAGAATGTGCTGTGAAGATGGCCGAAAGTCTGGATATGTATGGAGTGCTTGCAGTTGAGTTCTTTGTGACTAGCGAGGGGCTGCTCTTTAACGAGATGGCTCCTAGGCCGCATAATTCCTTCCACGCGTCTATAGAGGCTGCATATACAAGTCAGTTTGAGCAACACATAAGGGCGGTATGTGGACTGCCTTTTGGTAATAGTAGTTTCCATACGTCATTTGAGATGAAGAATCTTTTGGGGAACATTCCAGAGGATGATTTGGAAAAATATCTTAAAGATCCTTATGCTCGGCTACATCTTTATGGCAAAAACGAGGAAAGGCCTGGAAGAAAGCTGGGACATGTGACTCGCTTGTATCCCTAGTATTGTTAACAAGTAAGCTGTAAGAAAAAAGTTATCGCGCAAACGCAAGTCTGCGCGGTTTTTTATTACCAAAATTTAAATAAAAAAGCCGCCCTTTATTAAAGGGCGGCTTGAAATGTGCGCGACAGCTGGGCAATTAGTTAGTTTTGGTCCAGATGATAGGTCCGAGACCATTCTCAAACCTTTCTGACATTGCCTTGTGTTCGCCGCAAGCTTCTTTTTCCGTTATGGTGTCATTTTGGTCCCAGTCGGCATTACGATGAACCATTTGGTTCATTATTTTTGCACCTTTCGTTGTGTAATCCGGGGACATTTTTACGAGCTCCAACATCTGATTCATACACAATGTCGCCTGTGGGGCAATACGGTATGGAATCGATCCATTAGAAAAATCTTGCCTCTTGTAGTCACTGGTAAAAAAGTCACTCATAGTAGTCGTGCATCCACCGATGCCTACCGTGAACATAAGTACGCCTACAACTGCTATATTTTTCATAAGAACACCCTCGTTGCTCTAGTTTAGGTAACCAGAATTAATACTAGGCGTATTTGATGGAAAGTCAAATTATTTCGCAAATAGTTCAAAAGGGCATAATATCAGATTTAACCCTTATTTTAAGGGATATACAAGGGGCTATTGAAAAAAAGAGTACTATGCTATGCTTAATCCATTAAAAGTAACCCATAAAAAATATGGCTGACCAAGCAGAGGACAAGGGAGAGGACAAGCTAATTGGGTATTGCATGAAGTGCAAGGAAAAAAGGGAAATGAAGGATGTCGAAAAGACAGAGATCAAGCCTGGACGTCCAGCTGCTAAAGGTAAGTGCACAACTTGTGATACAGGAATGTATAAAATACTTCCGAAAGACGCTGCGTAAAACGCAGGAATAGTAAACAAAAAATCCACAATCAACTCAGTTTGTGGGTTTTTTTGTTTGAGGGTGTTTAGTGAGCCTAAGTCTTGATATATATAGAGCGGAGTGGTATTATTAAAACGGTTAAGGCTTTTGAAAATCTTCAACAGAGAGAGGGTAGTGTCATGAAAATGCACAACGAGAAACTCCATGAAGTTGAAAGACCGACTGATGGTCCAGATGATGGACTTCAAGAAGTTAGCTACACAGAACGGGTTCCTAAGAAATGGAAGTCTGGTGTATCAGACAAGGCTTTGGAGAGAGTGTTAGCAGAACATTATGAACACGAAAAGAGAGAACGCGGTGTTCATTAAAGACGAAAAGCCGATTAACCCTAGCCGCACCTAGTCATAAACAACTGGTGCGGTTTTTATATTTTATTTTGTGGGTGTATAATAGGTAAACGATTGTCACTAATTCTTACAAAAATATGAAAGGATATGTAAAAAATATCGAAGAAGAAACACTTAACAACAGCGACTATCGTCGCATATTGTATACGTCAAAAAATAGCCAATTGGTTGTCATGAATATTCAGCCTGGTGACGAGATTGGCATGGAGGTGCATGAACTTGATCAATTTATTCGCATAGAGCAGGGAAGAGGAAAGGCTATTCTTGATGATGTAGAGCATGAGCTTGAGGACGATTTTGCTGTTGTCATTCCCGCAGGCATGAATCACAACATTATAAATACAGGAACAGAAGAAATGAAACTATATACTATATATTCACCACCAGAGCATATGAAAGATGTTGTACAAAAGACCAAAGAAGATGAATACGAAGAACACTTTGATGGAGTTACAACAGAGTAAAAAATAAGCAAAGTAGAGCCCCCAGATTATGGGGTTCTATTTTTATAGGAGGGGTATATAATGAAAACTTGAAGTGAAGCATGAAGCAAGAACTATAGATTTAATAAAATCCATGAAGCAAAAATTTAACAATATTGCATAAATATATGAAAATACTTAACATATTAGCCAGTTTAGCCGTTCTTGTACCACTGATAGCATTTGCTCAGATTGATACAGCAAGCACAATAGATACTCCAGTTTCTACTGGAGCAACAGCCCCAACCACAAATATTGAGTCTGAGGACACTGAAGTTGCAGGAGGAGGTAGTGGTGGTTCATCAAGTGGTAACATAGAGGCAAATGAAAAAGGATCAGTAGAAAAAAGTAACACCGTTGGCATTAGTAGCAGTAGCGATGATTTGGGTGCTAGTGGAGAAGCTTTTGATGATGTTAGTGATGATGATGGTCAAGACGATGACATCGAAGATACTGAATTTACCTCAAACTCTGATCAAATTAAGGTTAGTGCCACAAGTCGTGAAGGCGATAGTGAACTCACCGATGAGTCCGATGACAAGAAAATACAGCCTAACGATGACAGCTTGGACGACCTTGGTTTGCGTAGCGACGATGATATTGACGGTGATGGCTTAAACGATGACAAGGAGGGCGTAGGAGATGATGCACACAAAAAATGGATTGACGTTTTAAGTGCAACATGGGACACAAGTATAGCCGGCGATTCATTTTTTGATGTATTTGTTAACTTTGATGACGTGGAAACAAGAGCAGCGGTAGATGCCTTTTTGAAGTTTGACAGTATTGACGGAGAGAGTCAGAACGACAAAGTAAAGGAAGACAATGACTTAGATTCAAGCTTAAGCGAAAAGAAGACGGAATCAAAAAAAACTAAAGAAATAGTGATCGTTGGCAATGAAGCGCGAAAAGAGGTACAGAAAGCCAAAGTTGCAGTACGTGGCTGGGATCCAGAGAAAAAAGAAGTGACCATTGGTCCAGATGATATAGAAAAGGCAGAAGACTTCCTAGATCTTGTTGGGGCTACTGTGCTCAGTGATGAAAACATAGAAGAAGTGTCTCTAAGTTTTGAAAAAATTAAAATGAATTATCCTCAGCCAGCGAAACTTTTTGGATTTTTCAACATAGATATGATGGCAAGTGCGGAGGTTAACGAAAAAGGAGAAGTAAAAATGAGTTTTCCGTGGTATCGATTTCTTACAACAAATAATGTAGGAGAATTACGTAAAGAAATGGATAAGGCTACACCAAAACTTAGTGAGGCAATCGCAGGAGGAGAACCTGCAGTTGAACTATTGCGTGAGCGTGCACGGTTATTCCAAACAATCAGTGACGTTATGAAAGAAGCACGCGACATGGCTACGAGATAAACATCAAAGCAAGCTAAATCCTGAAGTAAATTAAGTAAGTAATAAATACAAAAACCCCGCAGGTGTGGGGCTTTTTGTATTTACGCTAAAGAGTTATCAACATATATTGCTATAATTTTGGCTTATTTTGATACAATTATAAGTAATTATTCATAATTGCTTATAATTATGTATTTCTTATATAATTTTTCGTTTTGGTTGCCTATAATAGTTGTTGTATTTTTATATTTTTCAGTGCACTCATTAAAAAAACGTGTTACTGAGCTGGAAACAAAGCTCCTTGAAACGCAACGCCCTGAGCTTAAAAATGAAGGACCCGTTACTGTTGTTGGCGAAAAAGAAAAAGAGTTGTTTTCATATATTACACAGAAATTAGCAATAGGGGTTTCGTTAGAAGAAATAACAAAAGTTCTTATTGATGCTGGATGGGATAAAGAAAAGGTTATGACTGTTACAGCACAGTTTTCATCGCAGAGCACAGGAGCTATAGATAAAACAAAAGAGTACATAAATAAAGTATTAGAAGAAAAAGAACATATAAAAAATAAAACAGGCACATTTATTGCTTGGGTTAAAGAAGACTGGATAATGAAACTTGGTGGGGGCCTTCTTATAATTGCATTTGGGTGGTTTATTACATACGCAATAAACGTTGGATGGCTAGGGCCTGCCGGGCAGATAACTCTCGGCATTTTGGCTGGAGTCGCTATTCTGCTTTTAGGGGAGTGGCGCGTGCGAACGTTCAAAAACCAAGGAGCATTTTTCCTTGCTTTAGGCGCTGGCATTATTTTACTTACAATTTTTGCAGGTAGAGAAGTGTATGAATTCTTCACTCCTGGGGTAGCACTTGGAGCTATGTTTATAACTGTCGTATTTACAGCTCTTTCAAGCGTTAGACACGACAGTAAATCTTTAGCTACTTTGTCGCTAGGTCTTGCTTTTGTTGCACCAATATTAACAAACTCAACTGATCCAAGTTTCGTTTCATTGTTTAGCTATTTGTTTTTGATAACAGTTGGCGTGCTGTGGATTGTAAAGATCACTAAATGGAATGAGCTTACACTAGGAGCTTTGATAGGCACGTCTATTTACTCAATGTTTTATGTAGTGTTTGGGTCTCTGTATTGGAGTGGATTAATCGATGGCACTACCTTATTTAACATTCCGTTTTTGTTCTCTATCGCCTTTGGTATCGTATTTTTCTTGGCAACAATGGCAGGTGCGTTAAAAACATTTGAAAAAAATAAGAGCGATATTATAACTGCCGCTTTGAATGGCATATTTATTATCGGATGGATCCTTGTAGCGGTACCAGACGTTTGGCAAAGCTTAGTGGCTGCATCGTGGGCTGCTATTTTTAGCATAGGAGCATTTGCGGTATACAATATTACATCAAACACACGCCCGTTTTTTGTCTACGGCATTGTTGCTGCATCGTTTATTGGAGTTGCCACTGCGCTCGAGCTAAGTGGCCCAGCACTGACTATTGCTGCAACACTTGAAGTTCTTGGTGTGATAATTCTGACTTCTATCATGACGGGGAGTATACAGGCAACAAAAAAAACAGCCTTTCTTGTTGTAATACCTATATTTTTATCAGTCCAAAGCTTTAACCCAAGAGTATGGAAAGATAGTATTTTCCACGGCGACTTTGTCGTACTGGCACTAATCGTGCTGATGTTGTTTAGCTTGGGTACGTTTTTCTACTTTAAAGAAAGAGAGGAAGAAACGGTTGTTTCACATACATCCGTCACGCTTCTTGTTGCAGGAGGGGTGTATCTTATATCTCTAATTTGGCTTTCTGCGAATGCTATATTCCCAAAGAATACTGCCGTTACAATATCTCTTGCCATATATACTATTTCCGGAATATTTATGTATATTAAGGGGGTTGCAGGAGATCTAAAAGCCCTTAAGGCAATAGGGGGAATACTCATTGGTTTAGTTGTATTAAGACTATTGTTTGTAGATGTATGGAATTTAGATATGGCAGGCAGGATTCTAACGTTTTTCTCTGTAGGGGTATTGCTTATTAGCACAGCCTTCTTTACAAGAAAGAAAAAGAAAGAAAAAATTAATAATAATATATAAAAAAATGATAAGTAATAAAAAATTTATCACTACTGTTGTTGTGGGTGTACTTTTTTCAGGCTCGTTAGTATTTGCAGCAAGTGACGATCCTGTATCGGCATTTAGGTTTTTTAAGAATATTGAAAGTCCCAACATAAATGTTCCTACAGTAGTTGAGGTACCTTTTGAAGGTGAGATACTAAACAGGTACATATTTGGTGTTCTGGAGAATGAAACAGATACATTTCAGCCTAACTATTACTACACAGAAAGAACACAAGAGCCAACATCTATAAAAGTATCGTCTAGCGTTTCTTCTGGAAGCGTTACGTCTCTTACAGACAATAATCTAAGTACATATGCACAGTATGATCTTCCAGAAACACGTATTGGCGCAACCAACATTGTTATATCAAGTGCATCTCCAATTACATCAGAGGCGCTAACTTTGTTGCTTGCTTATAACGTCGCTCTACCTACATCGATAGAAATTCGTGCGGGAAATGCAGGGCAAGAAAAAATAGTTTTATCAAAAAAACGTATGACAAGTCAGACCGTTAAATTCCCTGAGACAAGTGCACGTTCATGGAAAATATTACTTCAATATGGACAGCCATTGCGCATAAGTGAGCTACGCCTTATTCAAAAAAATATAGAAAATACAACAAGGAAAGGACTAAGGTTCCTGGCTCGTCCAGATAATACATATAAAATATATTTTGATCCCGATAGAGGTGTAAATGTTTCTGTTGGAGAAAGCGGTAATTTAAGGGACAGCAAAGAAATACTCAGGATAGGGCGAACAGAAACAAAAACCAATGTACTTTACGTGAAAGCTGATATAGATGGAGATGGCGTCTCGGATGTTCTCGACAATTGCGTAAATGTTGTTAACGTAGATCAAATAGATGTAAATGGGAATGGAAAAGGGGACGCATGTGACGACTTTGATAAAGATGGGCGCATCAACAGCTTGGACAATTGCCCAGATCAACCAAACGTGAACCAAAGAGATACGGACTCAGATGGTATTGGAGACGCATGTGATGGCGAAGAAAGTCGTATTACAGAAAAGTACGCGTGGATTCCTTGGGCAGGCATGGGTATTGCGGGGGTTGTTATAGTTGGACTGTTTTTTGTAACCATAAGAGGAATGAGGAAGGAAAATGTATTATCTACAGAAAGTAATGTAGAAGTAGAACAAGACACACAAACAAAAGAACAAGAACCTACGAAAGAGCCCCCAAGCACACCTTCTCCATAGGGTGTATAGATTATATTAGAAATAACAAAAAACCCTGTATTTGCGGGGCTTTTTGTTATGCGTGTGTGGTATACTTTTCTCTATGTCCGAATACGCACTTGAAATAGAAAACCTAGTAAAAAAATATGGAAAGACTACTGCCGTAGATGGCATTTCCTTTAAAATTAAAAAAGGAGAGTTCTTCGGTTTTCTTGGAAAAAACGGAGCAGGGAAGAGTTCTACCATTCATTCAATAACAGGCATTGCGCAATTTCAAGAAGGAACAATTAAAGTTTTTGGTCACGACGTTGTTAAAGACTACCGAGAAGCACGCAAAAAAGTTGGGCTTTCTCCGCAAGAATTTAATATGGATTTTTTTGCAAGTGCTAGAAAAATGTTGAATTTTGTCGGTGGATACTATGGAATGCGAAAAAATGAACGCATGGAACGCATAGAAGAATTACTTAAACAATTTGATATTGAAGAACATGCCGACAAACAATCCCAACAACTATCAGGAGGCTTAAAGCGTAGAGTTATATTGGCGCGAGCTATGATACATAACCCAGACTTGCTTATCCTTGACGAGCCTACCGCTGGCTTGGATGTGGAGCTTCGGCGGGAGCTTTGGGGGTACTTACAGAAAATAAATGAAGCAGGAAAAACTATAATTCTTACGTCGCACTATTTGGAGGAAGTAGAGATGCTTTGCAACAGAATAGCCATAATAAGTGATGGGAAAATTGTAGCAATAGGAGATAAGAGCGAGTTTGTTAAGGAGGGCAGTAATTTAGAACAAACGTATCTTAAATTAACAGGAAAGCCAAAAGAAAAAATATAAACGTGAATTGGATAGGATTAAAATCATTTATAGCACAAGAACTAGAGAGAATGTTTAGGGTTCCTGTGCAGACTATTTTGACGCCACTTATAAGTGCAGTTCTTTTCATCTATATATTTGGCGATATTGTTGGGAAAAATATATTACCCATAGATGGTGTAGAGTATATAGTGTTTGTTTTACCTGGAGTATTGATGATGAATGTATTAACTTCAGCTTTTTCGCATACTTCCTCGTCTTTATATATGCATAGGTTTATGCGTCACATTGAAGAATTTTTAGTTGCCCCTCTATCACACATGGAGATGATTTTGGGATATGTAACAGGTGGTGTTGTTCGTGGAATAATTGTTGGAATAGGAGTTTTAATAATTGGATTATTATTCGGAGCAACAGAGATAAGTAATATCGGACTTTTCTTATTTTATATCACTGCGGTATCCATCGTTTTTTCCCTGATAGGAGTATTGATAGGTCTTTGGGCTCAAGGCTTTGACCAGTTTAATATGATTGCAGTATTTGTTATAACCCCACTCTCATTTCTTGGTGGTGTTTTCAATTCAATAACAATGCTACCAGATGCAATGCAGACATTTGTTAAATTTAATCCGTTCTTTTATTTTATAGATGGAATAAGATTTTCAATGATTGGTGTTAGTGAATCAAATCTTACTGTAGGGTTGGTTATGATTGTCGGACTTATTGTTGTGCTCGGTGCTATTGTTATGCACTTATTCAACATCGGCTGGCGACTAAGGTCGTAGGTTTACATAACATTCTATTTCTGTATAGTGGAGGCAGTAAGTTCACGAGGAGAGTCCAATGAATATGTATGGTAGAGGTGAAAATACGCGGCTAAGAGATGTTGCTGTTGCTTTTGGAGATGCATTCAGTAAATTACGCAAATATCTCATCTGGTTTATTTTCAGCAGGTCGTCACGAATAAGGGTTTGGAGGCACAGGAGAATGGTAAAGCAAGCATGTGCCGATGAATTTCACTACTCCCTTAACATGGATGGTGACGCGCTAATGTACATGAACAAAGAAGAGCAGGAAAAGTATTATTTTGATTTAGCGAAAAGAAGGAATGCTGCCCACGAGACGGATATCGTAGGGATGAAGTAAAGTAAATAGCCTCAAAATAAAAAGCCCCGTGCATATGCGCGGGGCTAGTTTTTATATAAACAACAATAAGAATATAAGCGTGATGCCAATGAGTATTCCGAGGAATTGTAATAATGAACGCTTTACATCTGACGTCTTATGAATTTCAGGTATTAGATCTGAGCCTGCAATATATAGAAATGCGCCTCCAGCAAAAGCTGCAATGAATGGTATAATATTTTCTACAGAAGAGCCAATTAAAAGCGTTGCCAGCGTGCCAACTACTGCAGTTAAAGCTGACAATAGGTTCATAAAGAGGGCGCGTGTCCTCGTATACCCCGCATGCAGTAATACGCCGAAGTCACCAATTTCCTGTGGGATTTCATGTAATACTATTGCGATAGTTGTTGCTATACCAACCTCTATGCTTACAAAATAACTTGTAGCTATTATAATTCCATCTATAAAATTATGAACTCCGTCTGAGATGAGCACTAGCCTGCCAACAGGCTTTATGGAGAAATCTCCTCCCTTAGTTTTTCTACCTGCGTGGAGTTCATCGACACAATCTTCTTCAACATCGTGGACATGTTTCCAGTGTAGAAACTTTTCCAACATAAAGAAAATTAGTATGCCCAGAAGAATAAAAAACGACATTAACACTTCGTTTGGTCCTTCCGCAAAGGCTTGAGGTATAAGGTCTATAATAGATACACCAAAAAGAGTACCGGCAGAAACACTAACAAGCAGGAAAAGAATTTTATGTATAAGTTCGTCTCTAAAAGAAAGCACAAAAATACCAACAAGAGATATTAAGCTTACTATAATGACGCTTATAATTGCGTATAGATATATTTCTAACATAATAATTTATTAAAAAGTCTAATGTGTAATTTAATTACTTAATACTTTGTAACATATTTTTCATCTTTTTAAAATCTTTTTTTAGCACTTCGCGCATGCTTCCATTATAAAGTGCTGCGGCTGGGTGATACAGTGCAAAAAAATTATTTGCCGGTATGGTGTGCATTTTTTTACGCAAAAGCTTTCCGTGTACAGTTGAAATTTTTTCTCCAGGGAAGAAGCGTTCCAACGCATGTCTACCAAGTAATACCATAAGCTTTGGTTTTATTAGAAATATTTGTTCATAAAGCCAGTCTGCGCACGCGGAGACTTCTTCGGGGTTGGGGTCGCGATTGTTTGGGGGGCGGTATTTTACTACGTTTGTTATATAAACATCACTCCGTGACATACCAACTTCTTCAAGCATCTCATTTAAAAACTTTCCTGCAGCACCTACAAATGGTTCACCCTGCAAGTCCTCGGCTTTACCAGGGGCTTCTCCAAGAAAAAGTATTTCTGCGTTAGGGTTTCCTGTGCCTGGCACGGCTTGAGTTGCATCTTCTCGTAGTGTGCAAGTGCATTTCTTTGTCCATTCTAGGTTGAGCCTGTTTAATTGTTCTTTTTTGCTCATCATTATCTTCTCTTCCAGTATCATACCCTAAAAGTTTTACACCTGGATTTATTTTATTATTCTTTAATTTTTTTTCTATACTGTTAATTTCTTTTATTGGTATACGGGTGCAT
>ENA-ORDP01000729-ORDP01000729.1-marine-sediment-metagenome-genome-assembly--contig:-NODE-729-length-20050-cov-2.669367_pt1 | contig 20050 bp, 15 predicted proteins | sample MGYA00248627_ERZ508539 | MGnify/ENA primary metagenome ERZ508539 (study PRJEB26208, sample SAMN05571518) | marine sediment metagenome | biome: deep sea; feature: Hydrothermal vent; material... | reverse complement strand
ATTGAAAAACGAATACCTAATAGTTTTAATTTGTTCATTTTATTAATGGTGTCTTCAATATCATCTATCACAACCCCTTCTGTAACTTCAAAAATTAGCGAGTGGGGATTAACATTGGTAATTTTAATAATATTTCGTACTCGTTCAATAAAATCCTGCTGCCTGAATTGACGTGGACTGATGTTGATGGCAAGCAGATCCAGGTTATATTGTTGGCAAAATTTACATGACTCTTCAAGTATCCAGTCTCCTAACTCAATGATAAGGCCTGTTTCTTCGGCGGTGGGGATAAAATTAAGAGGCGAAACCAATCCGCGATCAGGATGAAGCCAGCGAACTAGCGCCTCGGTTCCCGTTAAATCACCAGAGGCGTTAACTTGTGGTTGATAATGCATTTCAAACTGGCCAAACGTTATGGCTATACGAAGTTCTTTTTCAAGACGAAGACGATCATCAGCCGCTTTTTGAAATTCTTTGTTATAGAATATAATGGTGTTGCGGCCTTCTTCCTTGGCACGATACATTGCCGTATCGGCTTGTTTCAGGATATCCGTGACCGTGGTATTTTCTTCGGGAAAGAGAGTAATGCCGATGCTCGAGGTGATGATATGCTCAAATCCGCTGAGGCGGTATGGTTTATTAATTTCAGACTGTATTTTTTTTGCAACATCAAGCGCCTGTTTCATCGCTTTATTCTTATTTGGATGTTGGCCAGCGAGCAAAACAACAAATTCATCGCCGCCTAGTCTGGCTGCCATATCTTCTTTGCGCAGAACGGTCTTGAGTCGGGTAGAAAGTTGAACGAGAAGTTCATCACCAACAAGGTGCCCTAGTGAGTCATTAAGCATTTTAAAATTGTCCAGATCAAGATATAGCAGACTGCCGAACTTCTTTTGTCGTTTGGACATTTCAAATTCCCGACTTAACGTCTCCTGTAAAAATCGTCGGTTAGCCAATTCGGTTAGCGGATCAAAAAAGGCGAGTTTACGAATTTTATCTTCAGATTTGATGCGTTCGGAGTTACTTATAACCTGTATGAATAGATCAGCAATTTCACCACCGAATCTAATCTCATCTGTAAACCATTCCCGTGTCTTACCAGTATGTTCGAATGAAATAACACCGCGCAGTTGCCCGGCAATTCGAATGGGATTATTCAGTTGAGAGCTTATTTTATGTTTTTTTGCATAACCTTTAATCTCGTTTGTTTTTGCATCATTTAGAACATCTGTTATTGCGATTGATCGGTCAGATTCCAGGGTCTTAAAATATTCTGGATGTTCTCTGACCTTTAGGGAACCCTTTCTTGAGTGTTTGAGTGTATTAAAATCATAGAGGTCAAGGATCTCCATTGTTTCATTAGACTCGTCCAATAACCATACGCTAGAACGTGCGATACTTAATACCTTGGCCGCTGATTCATTAAGAATTTTAGCCGCAGAAATAATATCACCATTAAAAATCGAGTCGTGTAGAGATAAATCAACAATTGCTGCATGTTGATGCACAACACGTATTGCCCATTGCTCTTTTATATCCTGCTGTTGTATTCGGTGCTCGATTTCATTTTCTAATTCCTGGGTGCGATCGCGTACTCGTGTTTCCAGTTCATCTTGTGCGTTACTTAATTTTTCCTGGTCATTGAGCAATTGGTCACTGCGCTTATTAAACCAGTATGCCAGATGTCCAAACTCACCTTTGTCTTCACTCTCTAGTCTGTGACGATTTGAATTGCCTTGTTCAGAAAGTGAACGTAACTGTATAGATAAACCAGAAATGGGCTTAACTAAAAACTTATTAACAACGAAGAGCATAATTATGAATGAGCTCAACATAGCCAGCCCAATGTAAATAATTAAGTTTTGATAAATCACATTTGAAGTTTCCATAGCGTTGCTATAGGGCATGACGGTAATTATTTTCCAAAATGTATCCGGCATGTCAATTACTGAGGCGTAGGCTGGTTCATTTAGTATAATATCTTCTCGCAGGTAAAATTCCTGATGGGTCGAAATATTTGATTGGTCTCGCTTATTTTTATCGATTAACTGGGCTGCTATTAACTTTGCTTCCTCTATATCGATTTGATAGCTTTCTTTTTCAATTTTCCTTGCCAGGGAATGATCATTGGTTTGGGTAATGTTTTTACTCTGAGGTTCATTATATATAGTCGCTAAAACAGGTTGTATTAGCGGTTCATAACCAGGGTATTGTTCGGCCAGGGCGTTTAAGGTTTTAAAATTAACAATCCGATGATTTTTGGAATCTGTACTATAAATTCTGGCAAGCTTTTCATTCGGGAAAGATAATAGTTTTCCATTACGATCGACTGCAAAGGCATAGCCGTTAAACGCGGCTGATGCTGTTGCAAAAATCGTACTTAAACCTTCGAGCTTTAAATCGACGGTGGCAACACCATAAAATTGATCATTCCGGAACATGGGAACTGAAACGGTAACCATCGGCTGGTACGAATACGGCTCCATGTAGGAACGGGACCAGAAATATTTTCCAGATGATAAATGTTTTGCTGTTACATACCATTCTTCGTGATGATAACCCGGGCCGGAAGGGTTATTGTAGTTGTCGTAGTATTGTAGAGTGCCGTTTTCATTGCGCCCCCAGAAAAAACTGCGTCTCTCTATAGTCGCGTTATATTTATATGGCTCAGGCCAAATTCCTCCGCCAGCAATAAAACGTTCACTACCCTTTACATCTAATAGCTTCTTGATAATTATTTTATTGATTTGAGTATCCTGTGGTAGTGACTCGCCTAATTTGGCTAACGATATGGCAAGTGATTCTGCATAGGAAACCTGATGTCCTAAAGTGGCAACAATATTTTGTGCGGAAAGGGTAACTTGTTTGTAGGCTTGTTCTTCTAACAATGCTCGGCCTATGGTCGAAAAGACACCATAGACTGCCAGAAAGATAAATATAAACGAAATAAAAAAGACTATTGGAATTTTGAATCGTAGGCTGCGCCAGATATTTATCATAAACAACTCATAGTCAGGGGGGTGACGTTGTTAGAACGCTCTGCTTCCGATTGTCCAAATTTGGTGTGCAAGGTTAGTTATATCACTTTTACTAAATTACTGAAGGGGGCCGGCTTCGATAACTACCATAATAATAACGTATTACGGCCTAATTACTATAATTTGAGCAAAGATTATTAGCTATGAGAGGGGATTTGTCTGGTAAGTTTGTTATGGTCTGGTAACGATATAAATTATAGAAAAAACAATAAGTTAGTGATTTCATCAAATATTGGAAAGAATGAATGGTGCTGCTCTTTTGCGCTTGCAGGGTGTTAACGATAGGATAATAGCCGGTTGTTTCTTTTTTGTTTATTAGGGTTTCTTAATATAAAGTTGAGTCGTATTGGACGACTCGCCAAAGAATATACTCAACAAGTACCGTACAAGCTTAGCCAAAATGGAGATCTGAATAAATGAGCCATCTTTACGGTGCCGCACCTGTTGATGAAATTTACCTTGGCCGTATGGCCGATAAATTTATGGACATTCTGGGTGGTGCATTTCCAGGGGAAAAATATTTGACCGAGATTACCCGAGATCATGGTGCAGACCTTGCTACTATGGTTTTTTATAAATCAATATTACTGATCCCTGAAAATCAAAAATTTATTAAAAAGATTGATTCATTTATAATTAAGGAAAAATATCCGGTATCGTCGATAAAATTTTATGTTGTGCCTGCTTTTTTCTATCAGGAATAACAGGATGTGTGTCGATAATAGAATATAGATGATCGCGGAAAGTATTGTCGCAAATGACATGCGCCTGGCTAGTATATACATACTTGTTTTCTGACAATGAAGCATTGAGAAAAATTAAAAATTAATTGTATCGATAAATAAATTAAGATCATTTCAGGAACGAATGGAATAGATAACTCCCAATTAAAATAGATGTGATAATATTCCTCGCGTCTGGAACTAAACCAGTTACTCCCGCCATAAACAAGGACAAACAGAAAGAAAACCGGAATGGCTAACTTTAAATAGAGCAGGCTGCTATGTTTTGATAGTGGCATATTTTATATTTACAAAAATATCATGCTTTTATTTCGTAGTCTCGTATATTTATTAATCTTATCCGACTGTTATTCTGATATTTTATATTAATGTATTACTTTTTGAACACAGAATGATCTTGTTGGTAAGAATATAATAATAAACTTTCCGAGCTAATAACATGAAAAAAAATACGGCAATAAGGTGTGACAATTGCACGCGATTACGGTCAACTTCACAGTTTTCGAAATTGCATGTCCTTTTTTTATCTATCGTGATTGTTTTGAGTATCTATCACGGCTAATACACTATACTAATTTCAGGGGGAATATTTGTAGTTCATACTTTAAGATGTCGTAACTTTGGAGCCTAAAATGAAGACCTTAATGAAGCAAATTGGAATAAACTTTGATGAACACTTTAAAACTGACTATGAGCAGCTTGATATAAGATATCAATCCGATTCACAGTCTCTATGGTTTTATATGCATGCTTTGCCTCGACCCTGTTTTACCCCAAAACTACTTTCTGAAATGCAGAACCTGTTTGCTCAAATTAGTGCGTTTCCAGGTAAAAATCACCCGGTCCAGTATTTGATTGCCGCTTCGAATGTCCCAGGCGTGTATAACCTTGGTGGAGATTTAAACAAATTTAAGCAGTTTATTGCGGATGGTGATAAGGAAAAATTACGCGCGTATGCTTACCAGTGCCTGGATATGGGATTTGAATGCTCACGCCATTTCAATCGTGGAATTACGACTATCTCACTTATTCAGGGAAGTGCCCTGGGTGGTGGTTTTGAGGCGGCATTGTCATGTAATGTCATTGTGGCCGAAAAAAGTGTGCAGATGGGATTTCCAGAGATTTTATTTAATCTGTTCCCAGGAATGGGTGCGTATTCATACCTAAGTCGACGAATACACCCGAGTATTGCTGAAAAAATGATCAGTTCTGGTCGTATGTACACCGGTGAAGAGCTGCATGCAATGGGAATTGTGGATGTACTTGCTGAAGATGGTGAAGGTGAAGCCGCAGTGACTGAATACATAAAACGCCATTCTAGCCAACGAACAAGCCGTTTGGCTATGCAACAGGCTTATATGCATGTGAACCCGGTATCATTGGCAGAAATGCGCGCTATTTCAGATATCTGGGTTGATACCGCGATTGAGCTGGACGAACGCTCATTGCGAATTATGGAACGTCTGGTTCGAGCACAAGGTAAAAAGATGGATAAGCAGGTAACCCAGGTAGCTTAATCTCGAAATTGGCCGGAATCGACCTGGTGAGCCTGATGCCATAAGGCATATTGAGTACGTAAGAAATCTTTTCGAATCTGATTCAAGTGTTGAGTCGCATTTTGCCTGTATTCTGATTCGGAGATCTTTTGTGCCTGCATGCACACCTTGTAGAGTTTAACTGCGCCGACCGATCCGGCATTACCTTTGAAGGCATGTGCGGCTTCGGTAAATTCATGGTATTGATCGTGAGTACTGTTATCAAGCCGTAATAACAAGGCATTACCATCCTTTACAAACCCCTGGATCAAATCAAACAGAAAGGTATTATTTTCATCTAGCATTTTTAGATCGTTTATAACATCAGGATTCAAGATATCGCTTGAATCAGGGGTGTCAATATTGGGCTGCCTGATGGTAGTAGGTATTAAGAGTTTGTTTGCATTATCAGTATTCTCGGATTGGTTAGGCTCAATTTTAGCGATGGTGTCTAATAAGGTGTGAGAACGAATTGGTTTTGTAAGGTAAACATCAACACCAACCTCTTTACATTGTTGCACGGCTTCAGTAGTCGCATTTGCAGTCAACATAACAAAAGGCATGGTATTTTTAGGGTACATAAACCGGAATAGTTTTATTGCCTGTAAGCCACCCATTACCGGCATATGCATGTCGATAATACAAATATCAAAGGTTTCTCTTTCTAACGCATCCAGTGCTCGTTCACCATTTTCAACTACTGAAACAGAATGTCCTCCATGCTCGAGGATTCGGCGTATAACTCGTTGGTTCGTCTCATTATCGTCGGCAAGCAGGATATGGTATTGCTTGACCATCTTGCTGTGCATGAAATAACTACTAAAGTCTTCGACATTACTTTCATGAGAGCCGAGTAGTGGGGATGCGTGGATAGCATTAAAAAGTAATGATTTATTAACCGGGTTGTTAAAGATAAAATTAAAGCCAGCATTTAGTAACTTACTATGGGTGGTTTCATCGAGTTTATTTGCGACCAGAATCAAAATTATATTGCTAATATCATGTCGGGTTCGAATCGATTGAACGAATTGTAACGCATCGATATCAATCAACGGTTTAGTGATAATGATAGCGTGAAATGGATCGTGTTCAGATGAAGCCTGCATTAGCATTTTGAAGGCATCACTTGCCGAGTCAGTGTCAACCAGGTCAGTTCCCCATCCTTCCAGTGAGTCAATCAGATCCAGGAGGTTATTATCCTTATTGGCAATGGCAAGAATTTTTGCCTGGGTCAGATCTTTATTGTTACTTATATCAATTGTTTGTTGTTTTATGAAGGGCAATGTAAACCAGAAGGTTGATCCATGTTCAGGTTCGCTGGTTACACCAATCGTTCCATCAAGTAATTCAACAATTTCTTTTGCAATGGCGGTACCTAAGCCAGTTCCGCTGTGACTGCGCGTATCAGATTCGTCTACTTGAGTAAATCGATTAAAAATCGATTTTTGATCCGTAGCCGTAATTCCACACCCTGTATCAATGATTTCAAACAAAATATTACATTCCTGGTCAACATTTTCTTTTAACGATACGCGGACATGGACGCCGCCAAAGTCGGTATATTTAATGGCATTGCCTATCAGGTTAATGAGTACCTGTCTGAGATGATCGGCATCACCAACTAATTGATACGGTATATCAGGTTCAATTTGTAGATTGAGTGATAAACCCTTCTGTTTGGCATGATGAGTGAGCATGCGGGTTGTAATATTAAGTATATGGTGTAAGTCAAAATCGACTTTATTGTGGATGATTTTGCCTTCTTCTATTTTAGAAAGATCTAAAATGCTTTCTATTAAAGAGAGTAACGCATTGATCGAATAATCTATGGTATTAGCATATTCCTTTTGTTCCGTGGTGAGGACTGTATTTTTTAATAAATCACTCGAACCCGTTATGCCGCTTAACGGCGTGCGTAATTCGTGGCTCATATTAGCTAAAAATTGACTCTTGGCCTTATTCGCTATTTCGGCGTTTTTAACCGCCGTGGTAAGCCGACGTAATAATGTTGAGGCATAGATTGGCAGCAGGATGAGCCCAACGAGCATACCTGAAAAGAGTATTGGGTATTGTTGCCAGAAAGAAGTGCTTGAATAGACGATAACAAATCCAATGATACTCAGAACACTGCTTATGGCGAGATATTTTATACCGAAGCGAAAGCCATAACCAAAAGTGACCCAGAGATATAATGGATAGAGGGCTGCACCTAATTCATCACCCAGGTACATTGCATAGGACAGGCTGATGATGTCGACGGTGTTACTTAATATGTAACGAAAAGCATTTTTACCGGGTTGTAAATAAATCCAGCCGAGAATCATTATGCCAAATACAGTATAAATGGTTACCAGTGTAATGACGTTAAACAGGATAGTGGGGTTATCGATGTGAGCAAAATAGGTCAGGAAAAATACCACAACACCAATCACAAGACGTATAAGCGCCTGTTCATGTTCGCGCCCCGGGCTAGTGCTTAGCCGTTTTAGAAAAGAGCGAGGATTGATATGTTTTAAGATAGATCCTGCTGTTGGCATAAATCGGGTTCTTCTTTGTTGTTCTGTGGTGATATTTCATTAAATGTATTATAGATGATATTCACTCTATCGAGATTTTCTATAAAAACATCGACGCAATCCGGATCGAATTGTTTTCCTCTTTGAGTTTGAATAAACGTTATGGAATCATTGATAGACCAGGCGTCTTTATAAGGGCGGACGGATGTGAGGGCATCAAATACATCTGCGACAGCGACAATTCGAGCTTCAATAGGAATTTCTTCTCCTTTCATCGCATAGGGATAACCAAGTCCATTGAAATGTTCGTGGTGTCCAAGTGCAATACTTGCACCGGCCTGTAAGTATTTTGATGGGCTATCTTTTAGTATTTCGTAACCTATTAAGGTGTGCGACTTCATAACGTCAAATTCGTCATTGGTTAAACGACCTTGTTTTAATAAAATCGAATCCGTTATACCAATTTTACCCAGGTCATGCATCGGCGAAGCCTGTTCAATGAGGTCGCAATGACGTTCGTCCAAGCCAATGAGTTCGGCTATTAGCCGAGAGTATTTTGCTATTCGAAGAATGTGGTTTCCGGTTTCTTTGTCCCGGTACTCGCCCGCACGCGCCAGGCGTAGCAGCGTTTCACGTTCACGTTCGAGTATGGCATTGGTCGAGTTTGTAACTTTATGCTGTAAGACATAATTGCGTTTTTCGAGCATGAGTTGCGAGGTGCGCAGGGTTAGCAAATTTTTACATCTTGCTCGACATTCGTGGTGATCAATTGGTTTTGATAAAAAATCACTTGCCCCAGCGTCGAGCGCTTTATAACGGATATCTTGTTCATCATAGGCCGTGATCATAATTATCGGGATGGACTCACAGTCTTTAGAGCGGCGAAATAATTTAATAAATTCTATGCCGTTAATTTCAGGCATTTTATAGTCAATCAAAACCATGTCGGGCGTATTGTATCGAACCCAGTTCAATGCTTCGGTAGATTGATCAAACGTTGTGACCTGAATAGGTTCCGTAGTGAAATCGAGCGATTTCACTAATTGGGCGAGCAGTTTCAGTGTCGTGCTTTGGTCATCAATAATGATAATACTGGCCATCTGTATTTCTCATTTTTAGTTCATAGATATAGGGGGGCTCGCTTAAAAATATAGCACAAGAACCCGTGGAGGCAGTCCCTTGGTACCATAATATTGAGATTTGGCACACCCTGATTTTACCTGATAAGCTTGCTATTACCTATTGTTTGTAAAGCATTATCGCGATACTAGTAAGAAGAATGTCATAAATAGATTACTAAAAGTGTGAAACAGGTACTATTTATTTGATTGAACAGAGCCTGCAAAACTTCATAAACATTACATTATATACTGTTATATTTTGATACTATATATATGTAGGCTTGTTGCTAAAAATGAACTCTGGTAATTATTGCGTTAGTACAAGCTTAATCGTGATGCGGCCAAGTTTTATATATTAGTCCAAGACTCAATGCATCGGCTGTGATGGTCAATGATCACACCGCCTTCCGGGCAGACTGGATGCCCTTTGCTGTATTCAAAGAATCTGGACCTGGCGCGGGTGGTATTCCCCACACATTTCATGAAATGCAATTAGAAAAAATGACCGTATTTCATTCTGATTCTATTATGTAGTACGAGGTTATTATTATGCAAGACTTCCCGGTATACTAAAAATCCTTGAGCTAGGGGCTTTTATATTTACATTGGGTATCACTGCTTTGGCCGTCCCCGGTATTTTTATAATTGATAAAAGACAAAGTACACATGCAATCCGTCGTAACTATCCGGTAATCGGGCGATTTCGTTACTTGTTTGAGGCGATGGGTGTTTTTTTTCGTCAGTATCATTTTGCGATGGATTGTGAGGAGTTACCGTTTAATCGTGCTGACTGATCCTGGCTGTATCGTGCCGCGAAAAACATTGGCAACACCACGTCATTCTGGGCATGGTGTATCGGTGCATATTTTGTTACCTCGGTACGCGATTTTATGTTTTCGCCTGGCTGTATCCAGTCTTTTAAATGTAATAAAAATACCTGCCCAACTGGAATAACAACGCATAATCGGCGATTACAAAAAGGATTAAATCCAGAATCAAAGGCAGAACGTCGGGTACCTCGATATCGCGGGAAGATATGCATAACGATCAATAAAAATACTCAGTTCTATACTGGAAAGGATATTTAATTATATTAAGGCTTAATAACTCGAATCTAACTAAACAGGTTATGTCGTAATGAATATTGTAAATCAGGTCAAGGTTAATATGTTATCAATCATAAGCTTGGTTCTTGCTTTAACGGCACTGAGTTATAACACTTATCGTAATGAACTAACTGAAGAAAATCGTAATATACGAAATGCCGGTTTTGAATTATTAGTGGAATTAAATAAACTCCAGTTACTTATCGATTTTGCACATTATGATAATAATCCACAGTCAGGTAACCCGATTCGAGGTTGGGGTCATGTTTTGTATATTTATGATTTAAGTGGACTTGTTTCAGTAGAAGTTGAGTCTAAATCATTGGCATTGAAAGAAAAATGGCGTATCACATGGGAAGTGCTTGGAAAAAATGAAAATAGTAATACTGAATTAACGGAAGTTATAAAAGACTTACGTGCTCAAGTGCTATTTAAGATTAAAACGCTTGGATAGACATCATGGATGGGAATATAAAGGTGGCGTAGTTATGTTACTAAAAGGTTGGTGGGAATATGTTATTATTTCTACATGATGGAAACACTAGTTTTACAGTCACATTCTAATCCTCTCCCGTTTTCATGGGTTGAAATGTGTTTAAATCCCGTCCGGATTTGGAGTGAAATGCATGCGTATGAATATCGATTTATTAACGACTCACTATTTGAACTTCTACCTGAAAATATTCTAAACAAGACTCAGAATCAAAAAGTAATCGCCACTGATCTTGCGAGGTTACTGCATATAAAAAAATACCTGGATCGAGGCTACCAACGCGTCGTCTGGTTGGATGCGGATTTTATGATATTTAATCCTGAAGATTTTAATCTTCCTGATATCCCATATGCAGTAGGAAGAGAAGTATGGGTACAGGAAGATAAGAACAAAAAACTAAAGGTTTATAAAAAAGTACATAACGCTTTTCTGATGTTTTCTCAAAATAACAGCTTTCTTGATTTTTATATCGAAACGGCCGAACGTTTTATCCTGAATAATACCGGTACTATGCCGCCCCAGTTTATTGGGCCAAAATTACTAACAGCTTTACATAACATATGTAATTTACCGGTGATGGAGACAGCCGGGATGCTAAGTCCAATGGTAATAAAGTCTATAATTTCAGGAGAGGGTATGGCATTACAATATTTCAATAAACATTCGCCTGAACCCATTGCCGGTGCAAACCTGTGTATCTCAAGTTGTAACCGACAAGAAGTTTCTGAATCGGAAATGGTTAAGCTAATTTCAGTATTATCTGCAAAGGGTATAGGTGAATGAGATAAGGGTTTATTAAAGATTAGCTTCGACAAAGAAGTAGGGAATAACAGGATCAAAAACATTAATTATTGTACGAGGTGACGGTGCAGTGTTACCTTCTGTCTGGCTTGCTGCAACAAACGGCGACTAAGACAGCGATAATAATAATGACAAGTGAGAGATAAAACCAACCATTCATGCAATCGATTATACTGACTCATTATAAAATTGAAAGCTTAAGAATATATGAATGCGTTAATATATATATTCTTTGTGTTGCTATGCGTTAAGAGCATGTGCTTTTTTAACACTACAGTTTGTTCGTCTATTCATTAATAAGAAATTAGCAGTATAGTTCTGGGAAAAGTATTTAGTTGAAACTTAAAACCACCATTAGCAGGATTCAGGTTTTAACACATACTTACCGGAACCCGGTATTACTAACCCACCTGGCTTTTCGTTTTTAAAATTTGTTAATTTTTTAGCGCAGTATTTTCTTTTTTCGCGGCAGAAGATCCTGGTTCGAGATTTTCCTGTTGGTTCGCCAGACTATGTTCTCGCCACACGGTTATGTTCGATAAAATCTGCAGCAATTCCGTATCGTACAAACAATAAAATATATAGGCCCCATTGCGCTCGCCTTTTACCAGGCCGGCCTCCCTCAAAATTCGAAGATGAAACGACACATTGGTCTGCGATAAACCCGTGCGGGCAATGATGGCCGATACCGGTGCGCATTCCAGCCCCATACTGACCAGGATCTTGAGTCGATTGGGTTCGCTGAGGACCTTGAATACTCTGGCCAGATCCTTGACAGTTTCAGATTTATATGCGTTACTATTCATATGTGTGGTTACTCATATGCGTGAATGTTTATATAATCACGAACTATGCGGGATTTGTCAAGTATCGATAAAACGTTTATTGGAGATTAATTATGTTTTTCAAACAGTTAGCTACAAAAGAGGCTTCTTTATCTTATTTACTGGGCTGCGGAACGCTCGGCAAGGCCGTCGCGGTTGATGTCGTGGCCGGCGATGAAGACTGGTTTGTGGAGCAGGCCGAGCTACAGGATGTTGCTATCACTCATGTGATTGAAACCCATGTGCATGCCGATCATTATTCCGGTGGCCGCAAGCTGGCTAAACGCCTGGGTGCAAAATATTGTTTGCATCGCAATGCCGAGGTGGCTTACCAATTTTATGCGCTCAATGATGGTGACATTATCGAAGTGGGTAATGTTCATGTGAAAGTGTTGCACACCCCCGGTCATACCATGGACAGCATTAGCCTGGCCGTTTCGGATAATCGTCGCAGTGAAGAGGCCTGGTTTATTATTACTGGCGATACGCTGTTTGTTGGCAGCATTGGCCGACCGGATTTAGCCGGCCGAGAAAAAGAAATGGCCGGGATGTTATTTGATACCTTACACAACAAACTGCTTACTTATCCTGATACAACTGAGATCTACCCTGCCCATCAAGCGGGCAGTGTCTGTGGAGCGGGTATCTCGGGTAAACCCGTTTCGACCTTAGGATTTGAAAAACGTTTTAACCCTATGCTGAAAGTAACCGATAAGGATGAGTTTGTTCATGCACTAATTTCTGAGATTCCGCCGCGTCCTGCCGAGATGGATCGAATCGTCGAAGCCAATACCAAAGCGTAAGAGGTTCACGGTGACAGAAAAAAAATATCAGTTTGGCATTCAGGTCAATCTTCACCAGTTTGCTCACCAGCTTTGGCAAGTTCTGCTGGTTGGATTGACTCTGGGTATGATGCGTACCGTGGTACCGGCACTCGCCGAAAGTGAATTTGGGGTTCCAAAGGGGTCATTCCTGTTATTAATGGCGTTTGTTGTGGCCTTTGGTTTTGTGAAAGGCACACTCAATTTTGTGGCCGGTCGTTTATCAGAACGCGTTGGGCGCAAGCGGGTTTTAATGTGGGGTTGGCTAATTGCCTTGCCGATCCCGCCTATTATTTTTTATGCTCCGAGCTGGGGATGGATCGTGTTTGCGACCGTACTGTTAGGTGTAAATCAAGGTTTAACCTGGTCGATGACACAAACGTCTAAACTCGACATTACTCATCCACAACAACGCGGCTTGACGATTGGTCTGAATGAATTCTCGGGTTATTTTGGTGTCGCGTTGGCGGGCATTCTTACCGCCTACCTGAGTGAATGGATAGGTGTGCGCGATGGACTGATGTGGTTTGGTCTGGTGGTCATTATTGTCGCGATCATTACCACTCAGCTCTGGGTAAAAGATACATTACCCTGGGCATTGGCCGAAGCAAAAAATCATGCTACGGGTAAATCCACCGGGCCCGTGCCTCGGTTCCCCAAAAATATATCAGATAATCCTACTACCTGGGAAGTGTTTACCTTAATGTCCTGGCGCGATAAACGCATGTTTGCTTTTAGCCAGGCGGGCCTGGTGGAGAAATTTGTCGATGCCTTAATCTGGGTATTTTATCCGGTGTATTTATACGAACAAGGTTTAAGCCTGGCTAATATCGGCTGGGTGGTTGGGATCTATGGATTCGTATGGGGTGGCTCACAATTTATTACTGGCAAACTGTCTGATCATGTCGGACGTCTATGGCCCATCACAATTGGTATGTGGGTGTGCGGCGCCGGCGTCGGCTTAACCTTGTTGGGCGATTCATTATGGTGGTGGTCTGCATCGGCGGCGATAACGGGTTTTGGAATGGCGTTGTTGTATCCCAACATCAGTGCCGCGGTGGGTGACATCGCACATCCGGCCTGGCGTGGTTCGGCAATCGGTATTTATCGTTTCTGGCGTGATCTGGGCTATGGAATAGGTGCCTTGTTACTAGGTATAGCTTCCAATGTGACCGGAATCATAAGCACCGGCTTCTGGTTTGTTACGATCGCCATGTTTGTTTCCGGGTTGATAGTGCTTATTATGGCTGAAGAGACTCACCCAGGAATTAATCCTGCCAGCGATTAACAAACTTGAACATCTAAACGTGAGACATTACGCATGGTAAACAATAAGTTTTTCACAGCAACCATTATGCCAGACAAGGACTGGTGGCAAGTGCTATGGCCCGATCCCGAAAACGTATTGCAATCCGTTGGTTTAAAATCAAATATGCACGTGGTGGACTTATGTTGTGGTGATGGTCATTTTACCCAGCCTATGTGCCGGCTAGTTCATCCCGGTAAAACCTGGGCGCTAGAAATGGATACAGGATTGCTACGAGAAGCTGAACGGGTATGTCAGAGTCATTCTAACTTTAATTCCGTGTCGGGTGATGCACGTGAATTACCAGAACTGATCAAAGAAGCCGTTGATCTCGTCTTCATTGCCAACACCTTTCACGGCGTCCCAGACAAGGCGGGATTATCGCAGGTAGTGCATCAGGTGCTAAAATCCGACGGCCGTTTTGCGATAATCAACTGGCACAATCGGCCACGCGAGGAAACGACTGTCTTCGATCAGCCACGAGGTCCTGATACGGAATTGCGCATGGAGCCTGATGAGGTTTGCAGGGTGGTTGAACCGGCTGGTTTTAAACTGGAAAAAATAGTGGAAGTCTCATCATATCATTACGCTACAATATTTATAAAAATTCCTTCCTGAACAAGTTCATGTAGGAGCGGGCTCAGACCGCGATTATATGTATATTATCGATCTTATTGCGGTCTGAGCTCGCTCCTACAAAATAAAACAAATACCCGCAGGGCACATTGTTTAATCAAAATACGTTAAGTGATTACCATTTAGGGACACTTATTTTAGTATGAGTTATTACCCCTTGATCCATGGTAATGCTCATAAATTTTACTTGCCGATAAAAATTATTGTAAAAAATGTAAAAACGGTATTTCAGATAACAGGCTTTCGCCGCATTTTTTCAAACACAGCGGGTCGCCAGGAGCGAAAGGCAAGTAAAAGGCTATAATTAAATCTTTCAGTGAGGGGCAGGCTGCGATCCTGTTCATTAAGCAAATGAAAATCCCGAACGAGTTGTTTGATGCGTCGGTTAAAATGATCACATGATGATTTGGAAAGCATCCCTGAAGGAAATTGAAAAGTCTCTTCTGCTTTATCAAATCGGCATTGTAAAAAATCTTCCTGTAGGTGCGCGGTGAAAAACTGTTGAATCGGTCCGTTTTGTCGCCAGCTGAATTTAGGTGAGATAAGCAAACGAATTCGATTTTTGGGCAGAAGTTCAATCATTTTCAGGCGGTCAAGTCGAACCAGGTATCGGATTGTTTCGGTTTCCGATAAATCATACAAGGTGATAATGTCTTCAAATTTCCAGCCGTTTATAACCACAAAGGCGACCAGTAATAACTTCGCATCGGCTACTAACTCGTACTCCTGTTCTTCGCTAAATTCATTTAATTGTTGTTGATTCATCTCCATTTGTTTGACCAGATCGCTTATTTCTATCTCCAATAATTGGCAGATCTGGTCGAGTCGATGTAGCGAAAAATTTTGATTGGCAAACAGGCGTTTGATGCTGGCTTCACTCAACCCCAGTCGTTGACCAACATCACGATAGGTCAGGCCATGACCTTTGAGCAGGGATTTTAGCGTTCCGATAAGTGAGGTGGTCTGGGCCATAGCGCTCTATGCTTAATAGTATCGTAATATAATACCAAATAGCTCAAATACTGCAACTATTCATCTATAAGTTGCTTAAATTGCTACTATTGGCCAATCTATAACCATGGATCTCCCTAAGACAGACTACTTCTACTCTCGCATTCAACGCCAGTTGGGCGCCTGGTTGATCCTGTTACTTGGCTTGTTTGCGGTACGAGTTATTATCCAGCTTCAACTGGCTATCACGCCTGTCGCCTATTTTCCTGAATTTGATGCGTGGCATAGCGCTACGGTGTCCTACCCCATTTTGTTTAGCAGTCAGATTTTAATCCTGGCAAGCGGGTGGGTATATGTGTGGCGATTATTTACATCCCGCGTAGCACAAAGACCGCAGCTGGGAACGGTACTTTACACGTTGGGCTGGCTGTATTGGTCGGTGATGTTGGTCCGATTGATTTTAGGTTTATCACTCTACCGAGACGTCCACTGGTTTGCCCAGGAGATACCCGCACTGTTTCATTTGCTGCTTGCCAACATGCTTATGTTGGTGGGCCGATTTCATCGGCAAGCCCGGGTGGATTTGTGATGGGAACTAACGTGCTTAAGACGAGTATGCAATGGGTCATTTACCCATTGCTTATGTTGTCAGGATTATCTGGATATGTAGTATTGCAATCTAATTTTCCAGGCGTGATCTGGTTTGCTTATCTGCCGGTATTGGCCGCAACTATTTTCGTCACGGGGCTGGAATATTTTTCCCCCCATAATCGCAACTGGTTTCCAGACCGGAATGATATAAAAACAGACGTTGCGTATATGTTACTTGTGCAAATCAGTGTTCCCCTGTTAATTGGGATTGGGCTGGTGAGTTTTTTAAGCGTTCCGTTAGCGAGCTTCGGTGAAAAAATATCGGGTGTGTGGCCACATCACTGGCCAATGTTAGTACAAGGGTTGTTACTTTTATTAGGCGCTGAGTTTTTTAGTTACTGGTTGCACCGATTTTCTCATTCGGTTCCGGTCTTGTGGCGATTTCATGCTGTACATCACTCATCGGAGAAATTGTACTGGTTGAATGTAGGACGATTTCATCCGCTGGAAAAAATCCTGCAGTATGTTGTCAGTACCACACCATTTTTGATACTGGGTGTAAGTCAGGATGTGCTGGGCTTGTATTTTGTGTTTTATGGCATAAATGGTTTTTTTCAGCATTCCAATATTAAATTACAGTATGGCATCTTAAATTATCTGGTTAGTAGTGCCACCTTACATCGCTGGCATCACTCACCCAGGATTAACGAGTCCAGTCATAATTACGGAAATAATCTAATCATTTGGGATCTAATATTTGGTACATGGTATTTGCCACGGGATCGTAACATCACAATAGTAGGTTCCGGGATAGAAAAATATCCACAGACATTTATTCAGCAACTTGTCAGACCGTTTAAGCAGGATAAAACCTCGCATCCATTTAATTTTCGTTTAATTTATAGAAAAATAAAGATGAAAATAATGGCCACTTATCTAACGTGTTTTTACTGGAAGCCATTTATTCGAAAAGCAAATAATCCATCAAATCAGCAAAAACGCATATTACTAAAAATATTAAAAACTAATTCGTGTACTCGGTTTGGACGTATCCATGGTTTTCGAGATATTAAATCGGAAAACAAGTTTAAAATCAGTGTGCCGATTTCTCAATATGAGGATATCGAGGCGCCAATAAAAGAGCAGGAAACCTCCAGCAGGACCATCTTGCACAAGGATAAGGCGTTGTTTTATGCGCGAACCAGTGGAACGACGGGGCGTCCTAAAGATATACCCATTACGGCTACCGCATTGGCACAATTTAAACTTCAGCAACGGTTAATGACGAGCTATCAATACCAGGTTTGCCCAGAAGCATTTCTGGGGAAAGCACTTGGAATTGTTAGTCCCGCTGTTGAGGGAGAGCTAGAAGGTGGTTCGTCATTCGGATCAGTCTCCGGGTATATCTATAAAACCATGCCGAAATTTATTCGTGCTCGATACGTCATCCCCGCCGAGATATTTGAGATTAGCGATTATGATTTAAAATATCGTGTGATCACGCGTCTGGCGTTAGCCGAAACCAATATCACCTATCTAGGAACGGCGAACCCATCTACTTTCCTGCGTATTCGTCAATTACTAACAGAGGAATGGAATGAGTTGCTGGATAGCTTAAAAACCGGTGAATTAAAGGGTATTGAGTTATTACCAGACGACCTACAGATCTTGCTGAATAAAATTCTTAAACCAGAGCCTGATCGATATGCACAATTACAAAAATTACGTTATAGCGAACATAGGGAATTCAAACACATTTGGCCATCGATTAAATTGGTCACAACCTGGACAGGGGGTAACTGTCAGGTTGCGTTGAACCAGTTAATTAACTCTTTGCCAAAAGATACCAAAATAATCGAGCTTGGCTATATCGCCAGTGAATTACGTTGCACCCTGACCTGTGACCCGCTTACAAATTCGGGCATCCCGATGCTTGATCAGGTCTTTTACGAGTTTATAGAAAAAGATGACTGGGACAATGGACAGCGTGAAACCCTGGATATTACCCAATTACAACAAGGAAGACGTTACTACGTCATTGTAACAACAGAGTATGGATTATATCGATATTTTATGAATGATCTCGTCGTTGTAAGTGGGACTTACTTGAATACACCGTTGTTAAAATTTGTTCAGAAAGGCCGTGGCGTGACCAATATAACCGGTGAAAAGGTATACGAAACACAAATAAATGAAGCCATTTTAACCCAGTGTCGCAACAAAGAACTTGAGATTCAATTTCACCTGAGCATGGCGAATGTCGTTAATGCACGGTACGAAATATATCTTGAAATTAATAATTCAGAACAGGTCAATGTTTACGGATTATCACATGCCATTGATAAATATCTTGCGGGGATGAATATCGAATATTCTGACAAGCGCAATAGTGGTCGCCTGCGGGCTCCTCGGGTTTATCTATTAAGTAACCATACTTCCGAAGCCTATAAACGATTTCAAATCGACCGTGGCCAAAGAGAGGGGCAATACAAAATTATAAGTTTAATAGAAAAGGACGATTGTGATTTTCCTGTTCACGAATATCTCATCGATCAGGATGAAGTGGAACGATATGCCTAAGATAAAGAAGATTGAATTTAGTGAACTGAATATCCCATTTAATGTGACTTTTTCGCATGCCTCGGCGTCCCGCGAAAGCACCCAAAGTATCTGGGTTAAAGTGACGACGACACGTGGTTTGACAGGTTATGGAGAAGGCTGTCCTCGTGAATACGTTACGGGTGAATCGCTTGAGAGTGTGAAGCGATTTATCGGTAAAATAAATAAATCTGTTTGCGAAAATATTATTGGCGCAGGTGCATACGCTCAACGGTAAACTCGATGAGGCGGAAGCGGTCTTCAAGGAGGCCATCAGCGAAAATCCCGATGATGTGCTGGGCTACACGACGCTGGTATCCTATTACCTGGGACAGAAGAAATTTGAAGAGGCAAAGAAAATTCTTGCAGCGGGACAGGAGAAACTACCCGATAATGTTTCTCTCAGCCTTCTAAAGGCCAACCTGTTTGAACGTGATCGAAACTTTGACGCGGCCCTTGCGGAATATGAAGAACTCTACAAAAAAAGCCCCAACTCCGAAGTCGTTATCAATAACCTGGCCAGCATGCTGACTGAATACCGGACCGATGAAGCCAGCATCAAGCGGGCCTACGAGTTGGCCAAGCGCTTCAGAAACTCCAACATTCCCCATTTCAAGGATACGCTCGGATGGATTCAGTACCGGATGGGAAATGCCGGCGAGGCGACCTCGTTGCTGAAGGCCGTGGTCAAGCAGGCGCCGAACGTGGCCGTCTTCAGGTATCACCTGGGGATGTCTTTTTTGGCCGACAAGCAGGATAGTTCGGCAACCCGGGAACTGGAACGGGCGCTCGAACTTTCGAAAAACCAGCCTCTTGTTCAGGAGGAAGAAGTGCGGAAAATACTTCAGGAACTGCGGGCGTCCGCCGGCTCTGCTTCGACTGAAACTCAAAACTAGAGAAAAAGTAATTTGCTCCTGTACCGTGCCAAAGCCGGAAAATATTAGAATCCGGGTTAATTAAATGCGGAACA
>ENA-ORDP01000728-ORDP01000728.1-marine-sediment-metagenome-genome-assembly--contig:-NODE-728-length-20088-cov-4.980832_pt1 | contig 20088 bp, 16 predicted proteins | sample MGYA00248627_ERZ508539 | MGnify/ENA primary metagenome ERZ508539 (study PRJEB26208, sample SAMN05571518) | marine sediment metagenome | biome: deep sea; feature: Hydrothermal vent; material... | reverse complement strand
GCGTTGTAAACAAAAAAGCCATAAAAAAAGGAGACTCAACCGAGCCTCCTTTTTTAACAATTGAAGAAATGATTATCCGTTGATTCTCATCTTGTAAAATGTCCGATAAACAAAATAGAGTGCTATTACGAGGAAAGCAAGTCCAAAATAAGGCGCCACATGGCGAAAATGTTCGGAAATGGATATTTCCATAGCAAGCAATCCAAACAGCGTACTAAATTTAATTACAGGGTTTAACGAAACGGAAGAAGTGTCTTTGTAAGGATCTCCCACTGTATCGCCCACTATGGTAGCATCGTGCAACGCGGTTCCTTTTTCCTGCAAATCCACTTCAACTATTTTCTTGGCGTTATCCCAGGCGCCTCCGGCATTAGCCATAAATATGGCCTGATACAATCCAAAGAAGGCAATGGAAAGTAAGTAACCGACGAAGAGAGCAACAGGTGCCGAATTTGTGATGATGTCACTCATTTTAGTCATACTCGGCAACAGTCCGGATGGGGCAGCCAGGAATGCAAAAGCCAATGCAAAGGAAAAAAGTGCAAAGAAAATGTTCCACATCCCTTTCTGCGCATATAATGTACAAATCTTAACCACCTCTTTGGATTTGTTGATATCTGCTTTTTTCTTGGCGCCAAGGTCAAGGTTAATGTTATTTTTAATATACTCTGTAGCCCGGGCAGCACCGGTTGTAACAGCCTGGATAGAAGCTCCTGTAAACCAGTAAACCACAGCCCCGCCCGCGAGGAATCCAAAAATTGTAAAAGGATTCAAGAGGTTAAGTACGTCAGCAGGATTTACTCCCAGTTGTTTTTGAATCACCAGAATTAATGAAAAAATTAGCGTGGTAGCGCCAACCACTGCCGTACCAATCAGTACCGGTTTTGCTGTGGCTTTAAACGTGTTTCCGGCACCATCATTGGCCTCAAGATAGTACTTGGCTTTTTCAAAATCAGGTTTAAAACCAAACTCTTTTTCGATTTCAGGAGTTACTTCTTCTTTGTTCTCTTCAATCAGAGATAATTCATAAATAGATTGTGCATTATCGGTAACAGGACCGTAACTGTCAACAGCAATGGTAACCGGTCCCATACCAAGGAAACCAAAGGCCACCAGTCCGAAAGCAAAAATGGAAGGATAAATCATAAAATCACCCAAACCAAAAGTACTGGCATAATAGCCGATAAACATCAACAACAGGAAAACCATCCCCTGCCAGAACCCTGAAAAGTTACCGGATACCAGACCGGAGAGAATATTTAATGAGGCACCTCCTTTTCTTGATGCTTCAACCACTTCTTTAACATGGGCTGACTTAGGGCTGGTAAATAATTTGGTAAATTCAGGAATAAGGGCGGCGCCTAAAGTTCCGGCGCTGATAATAACTGATAAAACAATCCACATATTATGCGGCAGTGCATGGATAGTAAAATAACTGACAATAAATGTAGCAACAATGGAAAGTATGGAAGTAATCCAGACGAGGGAAGTCAGCGGCGCTTCAAAATCAATGTCGTCGGCATCACGGTATTTTATTTTGGTAAAAGCATCGTTTATCCAGTATCCTAAAACAGAGGTTATAATCATAATCACACGGATAACGAAAATCCAGGTAAGCAATTCTATTTGATAATCAAGATAATGTTCAGGTGCGGTCATTTTGGTTATTGCCAAAACGATAAAAGTAATCAAAGCGACACCGGTAACACCGTAAGTTTCAAAACCATCAGCAGTAGGGCCTACACTGTCTCCTGCATTATCGCCAACACAGTCGGCAATGGTTCCCGGATTTCGCGGGTCATCTTCACCAATTTTAAAAATTACTTTCATGAGGTCGGAACCCACATCGGCAATTTTCGTAAAAATACCGCCGGCAATTCTCAAAGCCGAAGCGCCCAGCGACTCACCAATAGCAAAGCCGATAAAACTGGCTCCGGCATATTCACCCGGAACAAATAACAGGATAATGGTCATCATGGTAAGTTCTAAGGACACCAGCATAACGCCGATACTCATTCCGGCCTCCAAAGGAATAGTGTGTAATTTAATGGGTTTTCTCTCCAGCGAGGCAAAAGCCATTCTGGAGTTGGCTAAAGTGTTCATCCTGATACCAAACCATGCAACACTGTATGAGCCCAAAATTCCTAAAATGGTCCAGCCTAAAATCATCAACACGCCTCCGACTCCGAAATTTCCTCCCGAAAGAAAGCCAAAATAAAAGGCAACAATAGTACCGACTATGGCAAAAAGAATGGCAAGAAATCTACCTTGCTGAACGAGATAGGTTTTACTGGTCTGATAAATAACATCGGCCACTTCGAGCATCGAGCGGTGTGCCCCGATTTTTTTTACTCTCTTGTATTGGTATAAACCAAACAGGAATCCGGCAAAAGTTACCAGGAACGTCCAATAAAGAATGGTTTCATTTTTCATACCATTGGGAATTACCAAATCCGCCTCACTGGCCATCGAAAATGCCGGAATACTAAATACGGCAATCAAGGATAGAATTTTTTTCATGTTAGATGATTTTTTTGAATAACTTGATTTAAAACGTTTGCATTAGAGGGTACAAATATAGAAATTCACCTTAATGAAAGTTAGCTTTTAATGGATTGTTAATAATATTTTTAATAAGACAGGCCCCGTAAAATCTTTTATTGTTTGATTAACAATAATTTGTGTATAAATTTAGTTTGTTTATAAATAACTACGCCGACAGTTGTTAATAAAACTCCTGAAAATATCTTCATCCCAGGGTGTTGATAACCGAATTATGTATAATTTTATTTGCTCGAAAAAGAACGAAAGTTTAAGTATGAAAAAAATAGAGATGTTTGTGGCGGGAATGTCTTACAGCCAATCGCAAAGCGGTGCTTATGCCCTGTTTCTCGGAGTTGTGGGAGAAGATAAACGGTTACCGATTATTATTGGAGGTTTTGAGGCACAGGCCATTGCCATTTTTCTGGAAAAGATGAAGCCACAACGCCCTTTGACCCACGACCTTTTAAAAAATTTTGCCAACAGTTTTGGTATCCATCTGAAGGAAGTAGTGATCAATAAGTTTGAAGAAGGTATTTTTTATTCTAAACTGGTCTGTGAGAAAGAGGGCAAAATTGTGGAAATCGACAGCCGTACGTCTGATGCAGTAGCTCTGGCACTTCGCTTTGATTGCCCGATTTATGCTGATGCAGCCATTGTTGATGAAGCCGGCATCGTGATTGAAGAATCGGATACGGAACCGGAAACTGAAGGAGAAACTGTAGAGAAGCGTGTGAAACCCTCCACATCGGATTATGCTTATGAAGATTACATGTTGGAAGAGCTGGAAGACCTGCTTCGCAAAGCTATAGAAGAAGAAAATTACGAGGAGGCCTCCCGCATTCGCGATGAAATAAAAAAACGGAAAGAGAAACTTTAGTCAGGTAGTTTGGGTACAGGCCGGTATTAGCATTCTCGAAATAGAATAAACGATGAAACAATATCTAAACTTATTGCAGCATGTAGTAAATAACGGCGCGGAGAAAGATGACCGTACCGGCACCGGCACCAAAAGTGTTTTCGGTTACCAAATGCGTTTTGATTTAAGTACCGGCTTTCCGTTGCTGACTACCAAAAAGCTCCACCTGAAATCAATTATTTACGAACTGTTGTGGTTTTTGAAAGGTGATACTAACGTGAATTATCTCCGTGAGCATGGGGTAAAAATATGGGATGCCTGGGCAGACGAAAATGGTGATTTGGGTCCGGTGTATGGTGCCCAGTGGCGCAACTGGAATAATGAAGGGATTGATCAAATAAGTATTGCACTGGATCAGATAAAAAATAACCCGGACAGCCGGCGGATCATTGTAGCTGCCTGGAATCCTTCGGTGCTACCTGAAACAGGGGAAAGTTTTAGTGAAAATGTAGCCCACGGGAAAGCCGCCCTGCCGCCATGTCATGCATGGTTTCAGTTTTATGTGGCCAACGGCAAGCTTTCATGCCAGCTTTACCAGCGTAGTGCCGACATTTTTCTCGGTGTGCCGTTTAATATTGCCTCCTATGCTTTACTCACGATGATGATGGCTCAGGCAGCCGGATTGCAACATGGTGATTTTGTTCATACACTGGGTGATGCACACATTTACCTGAACCATCTGGAGCAGGTAACTTTGCAGCTGTCGCGCATCCCCAGGCCGTTGCCAAAGATGGAACTCAATCCGGATGTAAAAGATATTTTTAGCTTTACCTACGAAGATTTTACGCTGAGAAATTACAATCCTTATCCGCATATTAAAGGGGAGATTTCTGTTTAAAAGTTTAAAGTTTAAAGTTTAGAAGTTTAGAAGTTCAAAGTCATTGGTGTTAAAAAAGGAAAATTATGAGCAAAAAACAAATCTCCATTTTTGTAGCCATTGCCGAAAATTATGCCATTGGCAAAGACAATGACCTGCTCTGGCATATTTCGGAAGATTTGAAACGGTTTAAGTGTCTGACCAAAGACCATTATGTAGTCATGGGAAAACGCACCTGGTTCTCGCTGCCTACACGACCACTTCCCTACCGGACAAATATGGTGATTACCGATGTTGCCGGGGAACAAATCGATAGTTGCCTGATGGCTTATTCTATTGAAGATGCCATAGAGAAAATGGATCCCCAAAAAGAAAATTTCATTATCGGTGGCGGCTCTATCTACCGCCAGTTCATGCCTTTCGCCCAAAAGCTCTACATCACTCGTGTAAACCAAGATTTTGAAGCAGATACCTTTTTTCCGGAAATCTCTCCCGATGAATGGGCACTAACCGGAAGCAACCTTGTGGACAATGACCCGCAAAATGATTTTACTTACTCTTTCGAGATTTATGTGAGAAAATAATTACACACCTCCGATATCCGGTTAAACACAAGCGTAACGAAGAGCCGAGCGTTCTCCTTTCAGGTCGAGCCAGACCTGAAAGGCGGAATTCAAGTGTAACGCAGAGCCGTGCATAGCAAAACCGTGAATACCTTTACAATCAAATCTGTTGATGAACAAATCGAATTTTCTGGAGAAATACAAAATAATAATAAGGTATTAATAAGGTACAAGCGAACGCTTGCACCAGTTTAGGTAGAGTACTTTAAGTACTTTAGTCACTTTAAGTACCTTAGTCACTTTAGGCACTTACTTAATGATGTATCTGCACCATAGATTTGGGGTCGTGTTTATATTTAAACAACAACATGAAAGTTATGCCGACAACAAGGGAATAAGCAGCAAAGATAAACCAAATGGTCTGCCAGTCGCGCGTACCGTTCAGGGTATAATATTCGACAATAATCCCGCTGCCATAAGCGCCAATCATAGCTCCGAGGCCATTAGTCATAATCATAAACAAGCCCTGGGCGCTGGCTCTGATTTTAGGCTCAGCTTCCATTTCCACAAACAATGATCCTGAAATATTAAAGAAATCGAAAGCCATGCCATAAATAATCATGGAAAAGAGCAGGAAAACAAGGCCAAACCCCTCGGGTGAGCCTATACCGAAAAGTCCGAAACGAAATACCCAGGCAAACATACTCATAAGCATCACCTTTTTAATGCCAAACCGCTTCAGGAAAAAGGGAATGGTCAGGATAAACAACGTTTCCGACATTTGCGAAACTGACATCAAAATACCATTATTCTTGACAGCAAAAGTATTGCTGTAAGCAGCTATTTTCCCAAAATCGTGCAGAAAGGCTTCTCCCCACATGTTGGTGATTTGCAAAGCGGCACCCAATAACATAGAAAAAATGAAGAAAATAGCCATTTTCTTATCCTTGAAAAGCACAAAAGCATCCAGCCCTAAAGCCTGAATGAGGGTCTTTTTTGCCTTTGATTTTTCGATGGGACAATCGGGAAGTGTTAAGGCATAAATCCCTAATACCAAAGAAAATACAGCTGAGAAATACAATTGCATATTGCTTAAGCCCCATCCCAAAATGTCAATTAACCAGACGGCAATGATAAAGCCGATGGTTCCCCATACCCGAATAGGTGGAAAATCTTTGATAATATCATATCCTTCCTTTTCCAGAAGATAGTAAGAGACGGTGTTGTCCAGAGCAATAGTGGGCATATAAAGCATGAGGTAGAGCAACATAACAAGATAAAGCGAATCGAAACCCGTTTGTCTTGCTGCGAGGTATAGAAGAAAAGCACCGAGAATGTGAACCATGGCAAAAAGCTTGTTGGGCTTAATCCAGCGGTCGGCCACAATGCCCAATAGTCCGGGCATGAAAAGAGAGCCAATTCCCATTGTCATAAAAATGGCACCAATCTGTTCGCCACTAAAATGCAGGGTTGCCCCGAGATATTTACCAAATGAAAGAAGCCATGCCCCCCAGACAAAGAACTGAAGGAAGTTCATGACAATGAGCCGAAATTTAATTCCCATAACGGTATTTTTTATGTTTTCGCTTCACGCTTTTGCGAAAATTAGTCGCAAATGTAAGCTAAAAACGCAAAAACTCCCGCATCTAATGACGGGGTATGTAATTTAGAGCCGTTTAAAAGAGATTTTGAAAGGTAAAAAAAGAGGTTATTCCCTCTCCAACATCCCCACATCCAACATCCTCATTCCCATTCAATGGTAGCCGGTGGTTTGGAGCTAATGTCGTAAACCACGCGGTTGACGCCTTTCACCTGATTGATAATGTCGTTGGAGACTTTTGCCAGAAACTCATAAGGCAGATGCGACCAGTCAGCAGTCATGCCATCGGTAGAACCCACAGCTCGCAGCACCACTACGCTTTCGTATGTACGTTCGTCGCCCATCACACCCACCGACTGCACGGGAAGTAATACGGCCAGTGCCTGCCATACTTTGTCATATAATTCCTCTTTTTTCAGATTTTGGATAAAAATATCATCCACTTCCTGCAGGACACGTACTTTTTCGCGGGTTACCTCGCCAAGAATACGGATGCCCAGTCCCGGGCCGGGAAAAGGGTGTCTTTTGAGTAGGTGGTCAGGCATTTCCAGTGCTCGACCGATACGCCGTACTTCATCTTTAAATAAGGTGTTCAACGGTTCTATAATTTTCAGTTTCATAAAATCAGGCAGTCCGCCCACATTGTGATGTGATTTTATGGTGGCTGACGGACCTTTCACCGAAACCGATTCGATGACATCCGGATAGATGGTGCCCTGTGCCAGCCATTTCACTTCGCGGATACGGTGTGCTTCGCGGTCGAAAACTTCAATAAAAGTCTTTCCGATAGCTTTGCGTTTTTTCTCCGGATCGGCGATGCCTTTCAGTGCATCCATAAAAGCATCCGAAGCATCCACACCTTTCACATTCAGCCCCATGTGTTTGTATGATTCCAGTACAGAGGCAAATTCATTTTTCCGTAACAATCCGTTATCCACAAAAATACAGTATAGATTTCTGCCAATAGCCTTGTGCAGCAAAACAGCAGCCACTGAAGAATCCACACCACCCGAAAGTCCCAAAACTACTTTGTCGTCGCCCAGCTTTTGGTGTAAATCAGTAAGTGTGCTCTCAATAAAAGAACCGGGCGTCCAGTTTTGGGAGCAGCCACATACATCAGACACGAAATTTTTCAGCAGTGTCATGCCCTCTTCTGTATGATATACTTCCGGATGAAACTGGAGGCCGTAAGTCGGTTGGCCCTCAATTTGAAATCCGGCTACTTTCACGCTTTCTGTGCTGGCAATGATATGGTATTTCTCCGGAAGTTTCAGAATGGTATCGCCATGTGACATCCACACCTCGCTGCCATCTGACAGATTTTTCATGAGCGGGCAGGAAGTGTCGTGAAAGTCGAGATTGGCACGGCCGTATTCTCTGATTTTTGAGGGCATCACGTTGCCGCCGTCGAGTTGTGCCAGAAATTGTGCACCGTAACATACGCCGAGCAACGGGTATTTGCCACGAATGTTCGACAAATCCGGAACGGGGGCTTCCGGATCATGTACCGAAAATGGGCTGCCCGAAAGGATTACACCTTTCAACGATTTGCCGGGTGACGGCATCTTGTTAAAAGGATGAATTTCACAGTAAACATTTAACTCCCTAAGCCTGCGGGCGATAAGCTGGGTGTATTGGGAACCGAAATCGAGAATGAGAATGGTTTCTTGCATGGGACAAAGGTAGTGAGTTTAAAAAGATTGTGACAAGGTAAAATTATATTTTTAAGCGATGAGAGGAGGCATATAGCTTTAAACAACTTTATTGTATAAAGACTGGTGCCATCGGAATCTCAGCATGCTTTAACATTTTCTGAGTTCCTTTAACAAATATTAACAGGTTCATTGACAACCAGTTTATATATTTGCACGACAAATTGAAAAAATATTAGCATGTTAGAAACGGACATTCGCGAACTAAACGAAAAGATTCAAAAAGAGAGTCAGTTTATCGATATGATAAAACTGGAAATGAACAAAGTAATTGTGGGACAGGCACATATGACAGAACGATTACTTATAGGCCTCCTTGGTAACGGGCATATTTTGTTGGAAGGGGTTCCTGGTTTGGCTAAAACATTGGCCATCACCTCGCTGGCAAATATAATCGATGCCAAATTCAGCAGGATTCAGTTTACCCCCGATTTGCTGCCTGCTGACCTGTTGGGAACACTTATCTACAGCATGAAGAAGGAGGAGTTTATGGTAAAGAAAGGCCCTATTTTTGCCAATTTTATCCTTGCAGATGAGATTAATCGTTCCCCTGCAAAGGTGCAAAGTGCTTTGCTTGAAGCTATGCAGGAACGGCAGGTAACCATTGGCGAAACCACATTTAAGCTGGATGAGCCCTTCCTCGTTATGGCAACACAAAATCCCATCGAACAAGAGGGAACCTATCCGCTTCCGGAAGCGCAGGTGGATCGTTTTATGCTAAAGGTGGTGATTAACTATCCCAAAAAAGAAGAAGAGAAACAGATTCTGCGTCAGAATATTACCAATACCTATGCAAAGACAAACACGATTCTGAAACCCGAAGATGTGCTCAATGCCAGAGAGTTGGTAAGACAGATTTATCTCGATGAAAAAATCGAAAACTACATAACCGATATCGTTTTTGCTTCCCGATATCCGGACGAATATCATCTGGCAAAATTCTCAGGTATGATTTCTTACGGAGCTTCACCACGTGCGAGTATCAACCTGGCACTGGCCGCAAAGGCACTGGCCTTTATTAAAAAGCGGGGCTATGTCATCCCCGAAGACATCCGCTCCATTGCACATGATGTGATGCGACACCGTATCGGCCTTACTTACGAAGCCGAAGCTGAGAACATCACCAGCGAAGACATTATCAATGAAATTCTGAACTCGGTTGAAGTGCCATAAAATATTAGTATTTAGCCGGTTCAAAATATATTTGAATTAAAAAAATTTGCGGATAGCATAAAACAGAGGCAAATTGGAAGCACAGGAATTATTTAAAAAGGTACGGAAGATTGAGATAAAAACGCGGGGATTGTCCAAACAGATATTCTCGGGCGAATACCACAGCGTTTTTAAAGGCCGGGGAATGGCTTTCAGTGAAGTGCGCGAATACCAGTTTGGAGACGACATCCGTAGCATCGACTGGAACGTTACTGCACGTTTCAACCATCCGTTTGTGAAAATTTTTGAGGAAGAACGTGAACTGACGGTCGTGTTGCTAATTGACGTGTCGGGCTCCAATCTGTTTGGAACACATGGACAGCTAAAACAGGAGATGGTTACTGAGATTGCGGCAACGCTTTCCTTTTCAGCCATTCAGAATAACGATAAAGTCGGGGTGATTTTCTTTTCCGATAAAATCGAAAAGTTTATTCCACCCAAAAAAGGCTCTTCGCATATCCTTCGAATCATCAGGGAACTGATTGATTTTCGAGCCGAAAATAGTGGTACCGACATTGCCGAAGCACTGCGTTATCTAACCAACGTGATTAAAAAACGGGCTACTGCTTTTCTGATTTCCGACTTTATGGATGACGGCTTTGATAAAGCGGTGCAGATTGCCAATCACAAACATGACCTGATTGCTATTCGTGTGACAGACAGGCGTGAAACCACTATGCCCAACGTGGGAATGGTGCGCATGTTGGATGCCGAAACGGGAAAACAAATGTGGGTGGATACCGGAAGTGCAGCCATACGGCGACAATTGAGCCGTTGGGCAAATAATAAAGGCCGGGAACTGGATACGCTGTTTTTCAAACTCGGTGTTGATATGGTGAAAGTATATACCGGCGAAGATTATGTGAAGCCGCTCATGAATATGTTTAGGAAAAGAGAGGCGAGAAGCTGACGAACTATGAAAAGTGTAATTAGGAAATATATAACCGGATGCCTGATTCTGATATTTACAGCATTTGGTGTTGCTCAGGCACAGAACATGGTACCGCTGAAAGCGACCGCTTCGCTGGATACCACAGCCATTATGATTGGCGACCAAATTGGGCTGAACCTTGCACTGGAAGTACCTGCCGGGTCACAGATAATCTGGCCTGCGCTTGGTGATACACTTGTTCCCCATGTGGAAATCATAAAACGTGGTAAAACAGACAGCACATTGAAAAACAATGCGTTAATGTTTAGGCGCCGGCTAATGATTACCTCATTCGATTCGGGATATTTCAATATCACGCCGATGAAGTTTCAGGTGCGTTTGCCCGGGAGCAGCAAGGTGGATACCGTGTCTACGCAAGATCTGTTTTTGCAGGTTTACATACCGAGGGTGGATACCACCAAGGCCTTTAAAGCCATTAAGGGGCCTGCAGCTGAGCCTTATACCCTGGGGGAAATTCTTCCCTGGATTTTGTTGGGATTGCTGCTGGTAGCCGGTGTGGTATTCCTTATCTGGTATCTGCGCAGGCGGAAAAAGAACCGGCCGCTGTTTGCCCGCAAATCCAAACCCAAACTACCCCCGTTTGAAGAAGCGATCCGGCGGCTCGAAGAAGTGCGACTTTCCAGAATGTGGCAGGCCGGCAAGTTGAAGGCTTATCATTCAGCTATTACCGACATTATGCGCGAATATGTGGCACGGCGCTTCCGGTTTGATGCCCGTGAAATGACCTCGGGAGAGATTATTCAAAATCTGGGAAAAGAACCGGCAGTAAACAAAGAAGCGCTGTCCAAAGTACAAAGTGCTTTCACGCTGGCTGATTTGGTGAAATTTGCCAAGCTGAAACCTTCACCGCTGGAAAACGATACCAGCCTGAACTATTGTGTTGACTTTGTGAATGAAACCAAAGTTGTGCCGCAGGAAGTGCCCGCTGAAACCGGAGCAGAAAATACTCCGGCCAAAGTCAAAACACAAACGGAAGAAAAAGTGGAACCGGAAAATAAGAAGGAGAAATAGTAATGTTTGGTATAGATACATGGAGGAATCCTGATTATTTTTATCTGCTGTTGATGATACCGGCACTGATAGCATGGTATGTGTATCGCTATCGCAAAAGTACACCGGAGTTGCTTTTTTCAGGACTGAAACCTTTTGAAGGAGCCTCGCGTTCGTTGAAAACACGGCTTATCCACAGCTTGTTTGTGTTACGTATGCTGGCGTTGGTGCTGCTGGTTATTGCGCTGGCCGGACCGCAAAAGGTATCCTCGAAGAGTAACATTAACATCGAAGGCATTGACATAGTCATAGCATTGGATGTGTCCGGGAGTATGCGTGCCCGCGATTTCCAGCCCGACCGTATAGGTGCAGCCAAAAAAATTGCCGCGCAGTTTATCGATGGCCGCCCCAACGACCGCATCGGGCTTGTCATCTTCAGCGGCGTTGCCTTTACGCAAGCCCCGCTTACCCTTGACCATTCTGTCCTTAAAAATCTTCTGAAACAGGTGCACAGTGGTATGATCCAGGATGGAACAGCCATTGGCGATGGACTGGCTACGGCAGTCAGCCGGCTGAAAGATTCAAAAGCACGCTCGAAAGTAATTGTGCTGCTCACTGATGGGGTGAACAATTCGGGTGCCATTGACCCTGAAACGGCTGCCGAACTTGCTAAAATGTATGGAATACGGGTTTATACCATTGGGATTGGCACGTATGGCTATGCTCCTTATCCGGTGCAGACGCCCTATGGTATCAAAATGCAGCAAATGAAAGTACAGATTGATGAAGCACTATTGAAAGAGATTGCGAAAGAAACCGGTGGAAAATATTTTCGGGCTAATAATAATAATAAGCTGAGCGCCATTTTCAAGGAGATTGACAAACTGGAAAAATCTAAAATTAACATACAGCAGTTCCGCAAAAAATATGAACTGTATTTCCCGTTTGCGTTGGCTGCTCTGTTGATTTTTGTACTGGAGATAAGTTTAAGGTATTTGTTTTTTAAAAGGTTACCGTAAAACAAAAGAGGGAAAAATGATTCGATTTGAACATATAGATTTTTTTTGGGCTTACCTGCTGTTGCTGTTTTTCATACTGATTTACTGGCTTTTTAAGGGCTGGAAAAGGCGGACAACGAAACGATTCGGTGACAAGTTGCTGATGGAACACCTGATAAGACATCAGTCGGTCACACGACCTGCTTTACGGTTTTTGCTATTGCTTTTTGCTTTGTTTTTTCTCATCACCGGTATTATAGACCCCAAGGTGGGCACAAAAGTGGAAACTGTGAAACGCAAGGGTATCGATTTGTATATCGCGTTGGATGTATCCAATTCTATGCTGGCCGAAGACATCAAACCCGACCGGCTGAGTCGTGCCAAAATGGCTATCTCCAACCTGATAGATAAGCTGGATGGGGATCGTATCGGACTAATAGTTTTTGCCGGACGTGCCTACAAGCTCCTGCCTCTCACAACCGATTATTCTGCTGCAAAACTTTTTCTTTCGTCGGTGGATACCAAAATTGTTCCCGTACAGGGAACAGCCATAGGGTCTGCTATCAATTTGGCCACAGCTTCTTTCGAAAAAGATAAGCATAATAAAGCGATTATCATTATCACCGATGGTGGCAACCATCAGGGTAACCCTTTTCTCGCCGCCAAAATGGCTGCTGAAAAAGGTATTAAAGTCTTTACCATTGGCATGGGTTTGCCGGAAGGGGCTCCAATTCCAATTTTTGATGCACAGGGTAACCGGACATTTTTAAAAGACAGACAGGGTAAGGTGGTAATCACCAGGCTGAATGAACAGATGTTGCAGCAAATTGCTAACGCAGGCCACGGAACCTATGCCCGCGCCAATAATGCCAGCGTGGGGTTGACCAAAATTTTGAAAAATATTAATCACATTAAAAAACAGGAACTGGCCTCCAAACAATTTACCGATTATGCGCATCATTTTCAACTATTTATCGCCATGGCTATCTTCTTCCTTGTGCTGGAATTGTTGCTGATAGAACGTAAGTCAAAGTGGGCTGAAAAAATTGATTTTTTTGGAAAATGAGAAAGAAAGAAAAAATAAAACTGCTTTTTATCCTGATGCTGGGACTTCTTTCGGCCGGTGCTTCCGCACAAAGTGCGAGGTCGCTCATACGAAAGGGAAATAAACTGTATGAGCAGAAGAAATTTTCCGAGGCTGAGGTGAAATATCGTAAAGCACAGGCTAAAAATCCAAAATACGAAAAGAGCACTTTTAATCTTGGCGATGCTGTTTATCAGGAGAAAAATTATAAAGGAGCGGAGAACTTTTTTAAAAATCTGGTTAAACATACCAAGACTCCAGGGTATAAAGCCAACGCATGGTATAATCTTGGGAATACCTTCATGCAGCAAAAACAGTATGAGAAAAGTATCGGTTCGTATATTCAGTCTTTAAAACAACAGCCAGCGGATATGAATGCCAAGTATAATCTGGAGTATGCCCGTAAAATGCTGAAAAAACAAAAACAACAGAAAAAGAAACAAAAGCAGAATAAAAAGAACAAAAACAAAAACAAGAACAAAAAAAATCAGAATAAAAAGAAAAATCAAAATAAGAACAAACAGCAACCTAAGAATCAGAAGGGAAACCAAAAGAATAACCGTCAGAAAAGACAACAGCAAATTTCGCCGAAGGAGGCTCAGCGAATTTTGAATGCTTTGAAAAATAATGAGAAGAACACACTTAAAAAGCTTGAAAGAGCCAAAGCGAAAGCAAAAGCTGCAAAAGCGAAACCAAATGTTATTAATTGGTAAAAGAGAGATGACAATGTTTGTTTTGGTGCAATATTTGATAGGAAAGCACAATGGATATAATCCTTATTTTTGAATAAATTTTATGGCTTAAATGAAAAAGAGGGGATTTTATATTATTTTTCTGATGTTGTTTGCCGTACAGGGTGTTTGGGCTGGTAAAGAGGTTACTTTCACCGCAAGGACAAGGCAGCAGGTGTTGGTTGGACAGCAATTTCAGATTCTGTTTGAGGTGAATGCCAACGGCAGAAATTTTACCCCCCCCGCCGATTTTGGCGGCCTTGAAGTTTTATCCGGACCAAATACTTCGAGCAGCAACAGCATCCAGTTTATAAACGGAAAAATGAGCCAATCGTATTCCCTGACTTTTTCTTACATTGTCATGGCTACCAAGCCGGGCACAATAACCATCGGCCCGGCAACTATCCGGGTTAAAGGGAGACGACATACTTCTAATGCATTGAAGATTAGTGTTCTGAAATTTAGCTCATCGGCTAAAAACCAAACAGGCAGCACTGGCACCCCTACACAAAATAGTACGGGAACCAACTCTGCTAAAACACAAACAACCTCGAATATCAAAATAAGCAACAAAGATGTTTTCATAAAGTCCACGGTCAACAATACCCGACCTTACCTTGGTCAGCAGGTTGTGGTTACCTACCGTATTTATACCCGTGTTCCGGTAACAAACCTGAGCATTAACAAGGTGGCTTCGTTCAAAGGCTTTTGGTCGAAAGACCTTTTGGGCAACAACTCCTCTTTGCAACAACACAACGAAACCATTAACGGACAGAAGTATGTGGTAGCCGTGATTCGAAAACTGGCTCTGATACCTCAGCAAACCGGAAAGCTGGTGATTGACCCCATGCAACTGGATTGTGTTGTTCAAATTCGGATGAAAAGCCCATCGGGTAACTCAGGAAACCCGTTTAACTCCTTTTTTAACACGCCTTTTTTTAATCAGAATGTCAGGAACGTAAAGAAGACACTGGTCTCCAATGCTCTGCATTTTAAAGTAAAATCACTCCCTGCCAGAGGAAAACCAGTATGCTTTACAGGAGCCGTTGGCGATTATACTTTTAATAGCAGTATCAATAAAACAGAATTGACAACCAACGATGCCCTAACGCTGGATATCACCGTCAGTGGACGTGGAAATATTGAACTGATAAGTGCTCCTCAGGTAAAGTTTCCCTCTGATTTCGAGACTTACGATCCTAAAATTTCTACAAAGATTAACAAGTCAGGCAATGGTGTGTCAGGGACGAAGAAGTTTGATTATCTCGCCATTCCGCGGACAGCAGGCGACTATGTCATCAAACCGGTAAAATTCTGCTATTTTAATCCCAAAGACAAAAGATACCATGTGTATCAGACCAAAACCTACCGCGTACATGTGAAAAAAGGGAAAGGAATGGGGGTGACCTATTCAGCTACCGATCAGGAAGGTATCCATATTCTTGGTAGAGATATCCGCCATATTAAAGAAGGTGCGTTCGATTTGCGGCCTGCCAACGACTTCCTTTTCGGAACCACATTGTATTATGTTCTGCTGGGCTTACCGTTAGTTTTGCTGCTGTTGGTTTTGCTACTTTGGGACACATTGAGAAGACGGAAAGCCAACGTGTCGCGGGTTAAAAACCGGAAAGCACAAAAAATTGCCCGCAGCCGCCTGACCCTGGCACAAAAGATAAAAAAACAAGGTAACGACCATGCTTTTTATGACGAAATTGCCCAGGCATTGTGGGGTTATATCTCTGACAAGTTTAATTTGCAAAAAGCCAACCTCTCTATGGATTCTGTGAAAGAATTGCTGGAGCAGAAACAGGTAGCACCGGAAACCATCCAGGCATTCATGGACACACTGAACAGCATTGAGTATGCCCGTTTTGCCCCGGGTGATACGAGGGGAAAGATGGAAAATATATACACAGAAGCCCTGCACGCTATTATGCAGGCCGAAAAGTCATTAAAATGAGTTGATATATGAAACGGACAGGAAGACATATTGTATTGTTGATGTTGGTGGTTGTTTCCCTTCATGCTTTTGCCATTACTCCCGATTCGCTCATGGTCCGGGCAAACCGTGCTTACGACCAGCAGCAGTTTGATTCGGCCATAAACATGTATCAGCGTGTCTTGAAACTGGGGCTTGTTTCTCCAAATCTTTATCTCAACCTTGGGGATGCTTATTATCGGAAAAAAGATATGCCATCGGCTATTCTTTATTTTGAAAAAGCCAGGAAACTGGATCCCAACAATGCAGATATTCAGTACAACCTGAACCTCGCCAACACCATGATTCCCGATAAAATTGTAAAAATACCCAAGATGTTTCTAAAGCGTTGGTGGAATTATCTTTATAATCTGTTTGATGCCGATACGTGGGCTGTGCTTTCGCTGGTTTCTCTCGCTGTCTTTGTACTGTTTGTCGGAATATTTATCTTGTCACGAGGACGAAATACAAGGAAAATCTCATTTTTTACCGGTATATTGATGCTGCTTGTAACGGTAGCTGCTTTTGTACTGGCCTCTCAGAAATCCTATTATATGCAGCATCACAACGAAGCCATTATCTTCACACCGACAATTACCGCCAAAAGTTCGCCCACACCCAATTCTGTTGACTTGTTTGTGATTCATCAGGGTACGAAAGTTCGTCTGTTGGATGAGGTGGATGGCTGGGAAAAAATCAGGCTGCAAAACGGCAGTATCGGCTGGCTTCCTAAAAATTCGATGAAAGAAATTTGATCAGACTAACCCCGCTTCAGGCGTCCACGCCTGAAGGTTCATTTTACGTCCACGCCTGAAGGTTCATTTTGCGTCCACGCCTGAAGATTATTTTTTACGTCCACGCCTGAAGGTTATGCTGCGTCCACACCTGAAGGGTTACATTTTTTTTAAACCGGAATAAGTTCCATAACACAGATGAAAAAATCAGGATCTTTTTAGCTTTGTGCGTTAAATTTGAAATACTATGATGGAAAAATTAAAGGAAGCAGTAAGCTTTCTCAAAAGCAAAGGCATCGAAAAGCCGGAAATTGGTATTATTCTCGGAACCGGATTGGGAAGTCTGGCCAACGATGTGCAGGTTGAAACAAGCCTGGATTATAAGGATATTCCTCATTTCCCTTTGTCAACTGTTGAGTTTCACTCCGGAAAACTGATCTATGGTGAGTTAGGCGGTAAAAAGGTACTGGTGATGAATGGCCGGTTTCATTTTTACGAAGGATATACCTTACAGGAAGTTACTTTTCCGGTACGTGTTATGAAAATGCTGGGGATCAACTATTTGTTTGTCTCCAATGCCGCCGGTGCCATAAATTTAGATCTGCCCAAAGCCTCGTTGATGATTATCGACGACCACATCAACATGCTTCCGGGAAGTCCGCTGGTTGGAAAAAATCTGGATGAGTTGGGACCGCGCTTCCCTGATATGAGCCGGCCATATGATTCTGAACTGATTTCCCTTATGGAAAAGATAGCAGCGGAGAAAGGTATCGAAATAAACAAAGGTGTTTATGTAGCATGGATTGGCCCCAGCCTGGAAACCCGCGCAGAATACCGGTTTATAAAGCTTATGGGTGCCGATGCCGTGGGCATGTCCACTGTTCCGGAGGTTCTTGTGGCCAACCACATGGGCATGAAAGTAGCTGCCATTTCGGTCATTACCGATAAAGGCGATCCGGACAATTTGCACCCTGTCAACATCGATGACATCATCAGAAATGCTAAGATTGCCGAAAAAGACCTGGTTCTTCTGTTTGAGTCGCTTATCCGGGAACTCTAAAAGTCTGATCGTAAAAAAAACCTGTCTGACGGCTTTTGGTTGTCATTTTTAAACAAATTCACTACTTTTGAAGAAAAATAAGCGTTATGCCTGATTTTCCCACACTTACTCTGCCAGCCTTGCTGGAAACCACCACACAGCAGCATGCCCAACAGCCTGCCGTCGCCTTTGCAGGAGAGGAGCCTATTACTTACAAGGACTTTCTTTCAAAATCCAAAGCTGTTTCAGCAATGCTTGAGAAGCTGGAGGTAAATCCCGGCGACCGTGTAGCATTGCTGAGTGCTAACATGCCCTATTGGGGGATAGCCTATTTTGGCATTGTTTCCATGGGAGCGGTGGTGGTTCCTTTGCTACCCGACTTTTCGGGTGAAGAGATAAAAAATGTGCTTCGTCATTCACGTGCTTCGGCACTTTTCGTTTCGCAAGGGTTGGAGTCTAAAATTACTTCCGCCAATATCCACTCGTTGAAATACAAAATCGCTATCGAAGATTTCCGGCTTTTTGAAGGAGAATCGGAAGTTGTTTTTAATGAAAATGATGTTCCTGAGAAAGAATATCCGGTAGCTGAAGATGACCTCGCTGCCATAATTTATACTTCGGGAACCACAGGAAAGTCGAAAGGTGTCATGCTGACACATAAAAATATTGCTTCCAATGCCGTACAGGGGAAAACCATTGAGGATATTACCGATAAGGATCGCTTCCTTTCGGTGTTGCCTTTGTCGCATACTTACGAAAATACCATTGGCTTTATTGTGCCGCTTATCAGTGGAGCCTGTGTTTATTATTTGAAGCGGGCTCCATCGCCATCGGTGCTTTTACCGGCTTTTCAAAAAGTGAAGCCCACCATGATGCTGACGGTTCCGCTGATTATTGAAAAAATTTATCGTGCTAAAATTTTACCTGCTTTTACGGACAAAAAGCTGATAAAAAAGCTATACGGGAAACCGTTTTTCAGAAAAAAATTGAACAGAATGGCCGGTAAAAAACTGCTCAAAACTTTTGGAGGCAAACTGAAATTTTTTGGAATTGGCGGTGCCAAAATTAACGAACAGGTTGAGAAGTTCCTGCTCGAAGCAAAATTTCCTTATGCTGTGGGCTACGGCCTGACAGAGACCTCTCCGCTTATAACCGCTTTTGGAACAAAAGATGCCCGTTTGCAGTCAGCTGGTAAAGTATTGCAAGGAGTGGAGATAAAAATACATAACCCTGATGAAACCACTGGCGAAGGTGAAATATGGGCACGCGGACCTAACGTGATGAAAGGTTATTATAAAGAACCCGAACTGACCGCTCAGGTTTTGACGGAGGATGGCTGGTTTCGCACAGGCGACCTTGGTATTTTCGACAAAGAAGGCTATCTGCATATCCGCGGACGTTCTAAAAATGTGATTATCGGTCCGGGTGGCGAAAACATTTATCCTGAAGAAATTGAATCGGTTATCAATAACTTTAAACATGTCGTTGAATCGCTGGTGATTGAGCAAAAAGGGAAGCTGGTGGCACTGGTTCATTTTGACAGAGAGGAAATTGAGAAAAAATACCAGGAAATAAAAGAGGGTTTTTCAGATTATGTTGAGAATGCTTACAATGATCTGATTACAGATTTGAAGGAATATATTAATCACAGGGTGAGCCGTTTTTCCAAAATCCAGCAAATTATTCCGCAAAACGAAGAGTTTATCAAGACAGCTACAAAAAAAATAAAACGGTTTTTGTACAATGAAAAAACTGAAAAAGATGGGAAACGTATATAATACACCGATGTTTACGTCGGAAGTATTGAAAGATCAGGTGATTGTGGTAACTGGCGGGGGCTCCGGACTGGGAAAAGCTATGTCGCGTTACTTTTTGCAGCTTGGTGCTAAAGTAGTAATCACATCACGGAACCTGGATAAGTTAATAAAAACAGCCGGTGAATTAGAGGCTGAAACCGGTGGGAAAGTACTCGCTGTGAAATGTGATGTGCGCCATTACGATCAGGTAGAAGCCATGCTTGCCGCAACACTTGAGGCTTTTGGCAAGGTGGATGGTCTGCTAAATAATGCTGCGGGTAATTTTATCAGCCCTACCGAACGGCTGTCTGCCAATGCTTTTGATACAGTGATAGACATTGTCCTGAAAGGCAGTAAAAACTGTACACTGGCTTTTGGAAAACACTGGATTAAAACCGGTCAGAAAAAAGCCACTGTTCTGA
>ENA-ORDP01000727-ORDP01000727.1-marine-sediment-metagenome-genome-assembly--contig:-NODE-727-length-20104-cov-9.429398_pt1 | contig 20104 bp, 19 predicted proteins | sample MGYA00248627_ERZ508539 | MGnify/ENA primary metagenome ERZ508539 (study PRJEB26208, sample SAMN05571518) | marine sediment metagenome | biome: deep sea; feature: Hydrothermal vent; material... | reverse complement strand
CGTGGTTTTCAATTCTTGAAATTGCTGATTTTTTTGTTTTAAGTTTAGCAGCCAATTCTTCTTGTGTTATCCCAGCATCTTTTCTTGCTTGTTTAAGCAAATACCCAATTCTAAAATTATCATAACCTTTTTCAAAATCTTTTTCAAAATTTTTACTTTTTGCCTTACGTTGTTTAATATATTTTTCTAAATCATCCATTATTTATTCCTTATTAAATATTCTTGTTTTCTTTTTTCAGCTAACTCTATTTCTTTAACAGGAGTTTTTTGTGTTTTTTTCGCAAATCCATTGGTTAAAACAATTAAATTTCCTTTGTCAAAGAAACAAAGTATTCTAAAAATATTACTGCCACTTTGAACTCTGATTTCCCAAATATCATTTGTATTAACTAACTTTTTAAGATACTCTTTGGGTACGAAATTTAAGTCCCTGACTAATCTTAAAACCCAAGCAACTTTTTTTGCTTGTTTGTCAGTCAAAGTATTAAGAAAATCCTTTACCGGGTTGTTTCCTTTTGGGGTTTTATAAAATATTATTTTTCTGATAAAAGAAAGTTAACAAATAGGTGAACAATTGTAAAATGAAAAATTTTACTTAGAAGTTATAACGGCGTTGCTGCTTTGTGCGTTAGCTCTTGCGTAGTAATCCACTTAGGAAACGCAGGATTATACCAAAGGTCGGTTTGACTCCTTTGGAGAATGCCTTTGGCATTTCTCCCCGATTCTTTTTATTGGGGCTTTGAGATGAATCCTTTATAACGTTAGCTTTTTACTTATCTATATCAGCATAATAAGCAAGACGAATTCCAATTTGGGATGTAAAATTATCTTTTTCTGCATCCCAATAGCTTTGAATATTGTATAATTCATCTTTTGAAAAATCATAGACTAAATTATTCTCTAGTGAAATATCTAGTTTATTTAACCTATTCAGAGTTTTTGCTTTTGATAAGTTATGGTTGGTTCCATATACGGAATCAAATGCTATTTTAGAAAATATTTTGGTATTCTGTAATAATTTTATTTTTGTTTCAATGGGGTCAAAAGGAAAAAGTTTTTTACCGCTCTCATATTTGTTGGAATAATAATTGGATATATAAGGATTATGATGAAATTTTATTATTTCAATATTCGTTTGATTATTAAGATTTTTATTTTTCTTTAAACGATATGAATAAGCTTTCTGAAATCCAGGTCGAAGTAAAGGTTGTAGTCCAATTGCTTCGTATTTGGGATTATTATGATTAGTTACAAAATCTAGAGCATAGTTAAATATATAGAGAACACCTATTCTATTCCTATCATCTACTGGATAATATGTTTTTTTCTCTTTATCGAAATGATTTGTGGCAAAAAATAATGCTATATCCAAATCGCTTGTAAAATCGAGAAGTTCAGTTAAAAATCCATAATGTTGTGCCATACCTTCAAAATCTAATTTAATAACTTTTCCATCAATTTTAAGTTTCTGAACATCCAGTAATGCGGAGTGCTTTTGCAGTAAAGATTTAAATTCACATAATCGCAATAAAGCAACAAATCTTTCAATGGGCTTACTATTATTTCTAAATATACTTGGAACACAAGGTTCAAAAAATGATGTTTGTCCACGATAGATATCAGCCGAAAATTCTGGACCAGGAAATAATTTGAAGTATTTATCATCAATTGCAATTGCAGAAAACTTATAATCAGAGGATAATTCAAAATTATTAACTAACCATTGCCGGTTTCTCTCTTCTTGCTTTTTCAATTTAGAAATTATATTCTCTAAGGGTTCCATAATATTACAATTAATTCATAGAAGCCTAACATATCTTCAATAAAATCAGTACATATTCTATATTTCAAAATAAGATAATTAAAGTTGAACTTTACTGCAAAAATTTAATTGCGAATATTCATTACGCAGATTCAACCCGGTTGCCGGAAATAATTTTATAATTAATTAAAACCAGACAACTTTTATTTACGGATTAACAACGTCTCACGTCCCCAAAAATCTACATATAAATTGATTCATAAATTTTATAAATTTACACTTCATTTATTCAAAAAAAATAATACGGAAATTAAAATGAACGATGTAACAAAATCTAGTATACTTAATTCAATTAAGAAAATTGAAGACGAAAAATTTAACAAGAATCTCTTAACACTTAATTCTATTAAAGAAATGAAAACCGAGAACAATATTTTATCAATAACTATGTCTGTTCCTTTGCCTGTTTCAGAAATAAAGGAAGAATTAATAGCAAAATTTAAAAATATACTTCAAGCTGATTTTCCACAATTAGAAAACATTGACCTTCATCTGCAGGGCACTGTTTCAACACATCAGCACGAAGAAAAAAGCTCCCTTTTACCCGGAGTTAAAAACACAATTGCCGTAGCAAGCGGAAAAGGCGGTGTGGGTAAAAGTACAATTGCCGTTAATCTTGCTGTTGCTCTGGCTAAAGACGGAGCCAAAGTAGGTTTGTTAGATGCCGACATTTACGGACCGAGTGTCCCGATGATGATGGGTATAACCGAAAAACCGAAAGTTTATAAAACCGGTTCTTCAATGAAAATAATTCCACTTGAAAATTTTGGAGTAAAAGTAATTTCAATCGGTTTGCTTATTGATGATAGCGCCCCTGTTATTTGGCGGGGACCTATGGCTAGCGGTGCCGTTAAACAATTTATGACTGATGTTGAATGGGGAGAGTTGGATTATCTTATTTTTGATATGCCTCCCGGCACCGGCGATATTCAACTTACACTTGTTCAAACCGTTCCTCTTTCCGGTTCGGTAATTGTTACTACTCCGCAAGAGGTCTCTCTTATTGATGCTCGCAAAGCACTAAAAATGTTTGAAAGAGTAAACGTTCCTGTTCTCGGCATTGTTGAAAATATGAGCTATTTTATCGCACCTGATACAGGCAATAAATATGATATCTTCGGCACCGGCGGAGGATCCGAGCTTTCTAAAAAATTAAGTATTCCATTTTTAGGAGGTGTTCCTATCGATCCCCAAATAAGAAAAGGCGGCGACGAAGGTAAACCGATAGTTTATGACAAAAATAATTCAGCTCAGGAAAATATTATTTTAGAGATATCAAGAAACCTGGCAAAAGAAGTCGATAAAAGAAATCTTAATTCTGATGATGATGTGCAAATAGTATTAAACAACAATTAATAATTATCAATTTAATGTTAAATGAAGAAGAGATATTAAAATCATTAAAATTAATAAGACCTTTTCTGCAGGCAGACGGCGGTGACGTAGAGTTAGTTAGATTTTCCGATGACGGAATTGTTGAAGTAATGTTAACGGGTGCCTGTAAAGAATGCCCGCTGAGCATAATGACTTTACGTGCAGGAATTGAAAGAGCATTAATGAACGATATTCCGGAGATCAAAAGAATTGAGGCAGTCACCCAATAAATTTTTTTTGAAGTCTGTCCGAAAATTGTTATTTATATATAGCAATTTTAAGTAATATAGAATTATGAATGAACCTACCCAAAAGAAAACTTTAAAGATTTTGTTGTGGATAGTATTTACTGCAATCCTACTCTATATTGCTTACCTGCTTTCCAATTTGATAATAATTCTAATTGTTTCCATTCTTTTAGCTTTTATTTTTGAACCATCTGCAAAAGCACTTGAAAAACAAGGCTTCAACCGTTTATTGTCTGTGCTGATTGTTTATGTTGTCGTCGGTTTCTTGTTGTTTTTTTCGATTTCGATGTTTGTTCCTAAGTTCATTTTACAAATGAATCAACTGCGTGAGACGCTTCAGATATATTCGATACACGATCAAATTGTTGCACTTGAAAATGAAGTTTACAAATATCTACCGTTTTTTACACCCGGTGAGCTTTCAGATAAAGTTGAAAATTTCATTAAGTCAGGTATCATAAATTCTTTTGAAGAAATATCAACAGTGCTTTCCAGTATTGTTTCGATCATTTCTATTGTGGTAATAGTTCCTTTTATTACTTTTATGCTTTTGAAAGATAGAAGTTCAATTATGAAAGGGATAGTATTTATTATGCCTAATAAATATTTTGAAATGTCCTACTGGATATTCAAAAGCATTAGCACCCAATTAGGAAGATATGTAAGAGGATGGATCTTTGATGCGCTGTTTGTCGGCTTATTTTTTGGTCTCGGATTATATGTTATTGGAATTAAAAATGCTCTTCCATTAGGTGTTATTGCCGGCTTTGGTCATCTTGTTCCTTATTTTGGTCCTATAATTGGAGGCATACCTGCTATAATTATATCAATTATTCAGTATGGTGATTTATCACACGTACCCGCCATAATAATATTAATATTATTTATATATACAATTGATAATGGTATTGTTCAACCTTATGTATTTTCTAAAAGTGTTAGTATGCACCCGGTTGTAATAATACTTTTAATTATTGCCGGTGGTCAGCTTTTCGGACTGATTGGTTTGTTCTTAGCTATACCGGTTGCATCCGTTACAAAAACAGCTTCACAAGAAATTTATTTTGCTTTTAAGAATTATAAAATTGCAAAAATGTAAATTATTTTAATAAAACCGTAATTATTGATTAAACCACGCAAAATGAATTCGAATCCCAAGCTTTATGAAATAAACACACGTGTATGGATAAAACAATTCGGTAAAGATATTAAGCTGTCGGAAATTCCTGTTGAGTATTTTGAAAATTTAAAACGAAAAGGGTTTGATTACATTTGGTTGATGGGCGTGTGGAAAATCCCGGAAGAAAATATAAAATATGCTCTTTCTCCGGATTTAATTAAAACTTACAAAAAATGTTTACACGATTGGAAACCGGAAGATGTTATCGGTTCACCCTATGCTATTGATTCTTACCAACTCAATCCATCTTTAGGGAATTTTGATGATATTCTTATATTAAAAACAAAGCTTAACAGTATCGGACTTAAATTAATCCTTGATTTTATCCCAAACCATTTTGGTGCTGATTCGTCTGTTGTAAAATCATTTCCTCATTTATTTCTACAAGGAAACGAACAACTTTTAAAAGAAAATCCTACGTCATACTTTAGATCAAATACAAAGGGTAAAATTATACTTGCACACGGTAAAGATCCGTTTTTCCCGGCTTGGTCGGATACGGCACAAGTAAATTATTTCAGTGAACAAACCCGTAAATATATGATTGAACAACTAATTCAATTAACCGGGTATTGTGATGGAGTTAGATGTGATATGGCTATGCTTCCGATGAATAATATTTTTCAAAACACCTGGCCCGGTCCGATTAATAAATTTAATTTGAAAAAACCCAAAACTGAATTCTGGTACGATGCAATAAAACAAGTAAAAAAAGTTAAACCTAACTTTACTTTAATTGCAGAGGTTTACTGGGACTTGGAAGCCGAATTACAAGATTTAGGTTTTGACTATACTTACTGTAAACATTACCTGGATATGTTTATTAATAATGATGTATTTGGAATAACAAATAATTTAAAAAGTGATTTTAATTACTTAAAAAAATTAGTCCTCTTTCTTGAAAATCACGATGAAGACAGAGCGGTTACGGCATTAGGGAGTAATAAATCAATGGCTGCTGTGGTATCTTTTCTAACTATGCCCGGAATGAAATTGATTTACGACGGACAGCTTGAAGGGAAAAAAATAAAATATCCTGTTCAACTTGGCAGGACTTCGGTTGAAAAGGGATCAAAAACCATAAAGGATTTTTATACTAAAATTCTGTCGATTGTAAGTAATGATGTATATAATAAAGGGAAGTTTTTTGTACTTCAGCCGGGAATATTTAATGAACAAGATGAATCAAATAAAAATATATTAGCTTGGTATTGGCACTATAAAAATGAAATAAAAATAACTGTTGTAAACTATTCGTCAAGACACTCGAAGTGTAAAATAAAAATACCATGTAACTCTTTGCCTGAAAAGGTTGTTTTAAAGGACATGCTAACCAAAGCAAATTTAAGAATAACATCTAAAAAATTAAACGACAAAGGTTTTGTTGTTCAATTAAAAGGCTACCAAAGTCGGATTATTGAAATAGACTTGATGAAAGTGATTGGGAAAAATGTTCATCAATAGATATTAAAAAATATTTCTTACAACCATATAGTCTTAGAGCGATAAGCTGCAATTGAAATAATAATACGATAGAAAACAAACTATTATAAATACAATAAAAACTAAAGACTTAATTGTTTTATTGTTGTATTGTTAAATTGTTTTATTGTTATTTGAAAGAGAAAAACATTTTAACAATTATAGTTCTAAATATAGTTTGTTGATTAAAGATTCTCTTGACAAACCTGTCCCGCACCTTTTACGGGAAGGAAATGATTGTAAAAAACTAAAATTATAAACAGATGAAAATTGCAGTAATAATACCGGCTTATAACGAAGAAGAATCAATTGGTAAAGTAATTAAAGATATTCCAAAAGATTTGGTAAATGAAATTGTCGTGGTAAATAACAATTCAACGGATACAACCGCCGGGGTTGCCGCTGCTGAAGGTGCTACTGTTTTGTTTGAAGAATACCGGGGTTACGGTGCTGCTTGCTTAAAGGGGATTGCTTATCTGAAGGAAAAAGATTGCGACGTAATAGTCTTTCTAGACGGTGATTACAGCGACTATCCGGGCGAAATGTCTCAATTAATAAAACCGATTATAAATGATGATGTTGATATGGTAATTGGCAGCAGGACATTGGGTAATAGAGAAAAAGGAGCTTTACCTATTCAATCAAGATTAGGAAGTATCATTGCCGGCTTTTTAATCAATCTTTTTTGGGGCGTTAAATACACTGATTTAGGTCCTTTTCGCGCCATCAAAAAAGACAAACTACTTGCATTAAATATGACTGATATTTGGTATGGTTGGACTGTTGAAATGCAGATAAAAGCGGCAAAAAAATCATACTCATTTACAGAAGTACCGGTAAGCTACAGAAAACGAATCGGTAAATCAAAAATTACGGGAACGGTTAAAGGAAGTGTAATGGCAGGTTTTATAATTCTAAAAACAATATTTACAGAACTCTTCCGAAAACAGATATAATAAAAATGTAATTAAATTGACATTTTTTCTTTTTCTTTAACTGTATTATTATGTAATGAAAAACCGTAAAAAATATTCAGTAATAATACCGACTTTAAATGAAGAGAAACATATTGCAAGCTGTATTGATAATATCAATAAATGTTTACCCGGTGCAGAGATTATTGTATCAGACGGAGGAAGCAAAGATAACACTTTACAGATAGCTGCAAATAAAGGTGCGTTGATTTTATCCTCGTTAAATGGAAGAGGTGGTCAACTAAATTTGGGTGCGGAAAAAGCGGCAAGTAAAATCCTAATTTTTTTACACTCCGATACTATTTTGCCTAAGAACTCCAATTTATTAATTGATAATATTTTCAAATACAAAAAAGTTCAAGTGGCAACTTTTAAAATGAATTTTGATATTGATAATTGGATATTAAATTTTTATTCATGGTTCACAAAATTTGATTCTATCTTTACCCGGTTTGGCGACTGCGGAATAGTTGTAAGAAAAAGCTATTTTGAAAAAGAAAATCAATTCCCTGAATGGAAGCTTTTTGAAGATGTACATTTTTTAAGAACGGTTAGGAAAAAAGTAGGTGTTTTTACTATCCCGGGATTTGTAACAACTTCTGCACGAAGATTTCTTCAAAACGGTTTTATAAGAACACAGCTAAGAAACTTTGTATATATTATCCAATATTTAATTTATGGAAAACCAAAAGATCTTTATTCCAAATATAATAAGATGAAAAATTTTAATAAGAAAGCCGTTATTGTTTTTGCAAAATATCCCGAAGAAGGCAAAGTAAAAACACGTTTAGCTTCAACATTAGGTGATAAATTTGCCAAAGATTTTTATAAAGTTTGTGCCGAACATACATTTAAAGAAATACTGAAAATAAATAGAAATGATACACGACATTTCTTATTCTATTCAGAGGAGAATGACAGGAATAAAATTAAAAAATGGACACATTCTAAGTTTTTGCTTTTCCCACAACAAGGTAAAGACCTTGGAGAAAAAATATTAAATGCATTTCAATCCGTCTTTAAAAATGATGTATCAAAATCTATTATCATCGGAACAGATCTGCCCGATATATCATCCGACATAATTAATGATGCATTTAAATTGCTCGACAAATCGGATGTTGTTTTAGGACCTGCAAAGGACGGCGGTTATTATTTGTTAGGCATGAAAAAGATTATCAAAGAATTATTTATTGATTTACCCTGGAGTACCGACCGGTTATTAAAAAAGACTCTTGAAATAATTAAAAGCCAAAACTTAAAAGTATCAATATTACCGGAGCTTTCTGATATCGATACGGAAAGTGATTTGAATACTTGGAGTAATACGGAAACAAAACTAAAACCGGGCAGATTAAAATCTTTGGTACAAACAGAATTATTTTCTAATTAAAATAAAAACAAATGAAAAAATTTAAAGTGTTGTTGTCCGTTGTTTTTATAATTCTTATTTCAGTTCGGAATAACTATTCACAAGACTCTGCTTCAGTTAAAATTTATGATAACCTTCTTCATAAATATATTGTTAATGGACTTGTGGACTATGAGAATCTTTCAAAAGATAATAACCTGGGGAAATATATTGACGCACTTTCAAAATTTGATCCGGGTACATTAACAAACAAAAATGATAGGCTTGCTTTCTGGATAAATGCCTACAATGCTTATACATTAAAAGCTATTGCCGACAAATATCCCATTTCAAGTATAAATGATTTACACTCCGGCGGTAGAATAATAGCACATATTTTAAAAACTACTGTTTGGGATAAAGATTTTGTAGTTATCAATAATAAAAAGATGACGTTAAACGACATTGAGCACCGTATTATCAGACCTAAATTTAAGGACCCGAGAGTTCATTTTGCCTTAGTTTGCGGAGCAATGAGCTGTCCCCCGTTAAGGAATGAAGCGTATACCGGTAGTAAATTAGACGAGCAATTAAACGACCAGGGGAAAAAATTCTTTGCGAATCCGTCTTTGAATTCATTTGACGGAAAAAACTATGTTGCACATCTGTCTAAAATATTGGATTGGTACGGAAGTGACTTTGGCAATAGCGATTCACAAATTTTATTAAGAATTAAATCTTTTTTGCCGAAGCAAATTGCAGAATCAGTAAATGATAATGTTGATAAATGGGAAATAGATTTTAATTCCTACGATTGGAAACTAAATAAAATAAAGTAATATTAAATATTAAAGCAATAGTCTTAATGAATAATCAAACGGCAATATTATTATTTTCACGCAATCCTTCCGAAGATGCTGAGATAAAAAGCACCAAAAGTTTAAGGCAACTATCTAATAATTGTTTTGAAAATTCATTATCTCTTATCTACAAAATAATTTCCAATTCCAATTTGGATTTTTTTGTTTCCACAACCGGGGGAAAAGGTGAGGAGTACTTTTCAAAATTAGACTGTCCCTTAATTATCCAATCGGGTACAACATTTGGTGAGAAATTTTATGAATCAATAAATCAAGTCTTTGAAAAAGGTTATGAAAATATAATAGTTATCGGGAATGACACGCCATCTTTAAAATTAACTGATATAACATTTGCAGTAAAACATACTTCAATAAATAATTCTGTTATTGGTCCATCTAAAGACGGCGGTTTTTATTTGCTTTCGCTTAATAGAAGTGATTTCAAAAAAATTGATTCTTTTAAATTTATATCATTAAATTATCAGCAATCGAATACGTTATCTGAACTAATTTCTTTGTTCAATCACTGTTCAATATTTCAATATTTGTTAAAAAAGAAAGATGATTTTGATAAGATTTATTCTATCCGTGTATATTTTTTATTTAAATACCAGGTAGAACAAATGATATCAATTTATCAAAAAATTATTTTCAACTATTTATACATAAAACATTCTTTAATACTTTTTATAAAGTATAAAAATTCATTTTATACTTTTGCTGCTTTATCTTCACCGCCATTTCTTGTATAAAAGCTATTAGAAACCAAAACATTATTTATACAAATTAGTTTATCATAAGGAATGACTATATGGAAACCTATTACAACCCTGAAGACTTAAAAAAATTTGAAAGCATGAAAGAAGGCAGCCCGATACTTTGGGAAAAATTTTCGGCTTGGTACGGAGAGGTCTTTAAAGAAGGAGCTTTAAGTGAAAGAGAAAAAGCTTTAATTGCTCTTGCAGTTGCCCACGCTGTTCAATGTCCCTATTGCATCGATGCATATACAGAATCTTGTTTGGAAAAAGGTTCTAACTTAGAACAGATGACCGAAGCCGTACACGTAGCAAGTGCTATTAGAGGCGGAGCTTCATTGGTACACGGTGTACAGATGAAAAACATAAATTCCAAATTATCAATGTAAAGAAACGGAGTACAAGAATTGAAACACAGAAATAAAAGTATGATGGCATTCGGGGAAGAACTTGCAATTGCCAACGAGCAGCTAAAGATAATCAATCAGCCGGATGTTCTAATTACATTTGAAGAAAAACATAATGAAGTAGGTGTCGGCGCTTTAACAGCAGCAAAAGTAGAAATAATGCAGATAAATATAGGCAAGATGTGTAACCAGGTTTGCAAGCATTGTCACGTAGATGCCGGACCCGACAGAAAAGAAATAATGACAAAGGAAACAATGGGATATTGTCTTGATGCATTAAAGGATTCTGAAATTCAAAAAGTTGATTTGACAGGGGGCGCTCCCGAATTAAATCCTAATTTTAAATGGTTTGTAACAGAGTTAAAAAAACTCAACAAGCACGTAATGGTAAGATCAAATCTTACAATACTTGTTGCAAACGGTTTTGAAGATTATGCAAATTTTATGGCGGAAAATGAAGTGGAGATAATTTCTTCATTACCGTATTATTCAGCTTCCACTACCGATAGACAGAGAGGGGAAGGTGTTTTTAAGCGATCAATAAAAGCAATAAAAAAATTAAATGATCTGGGTTATGGGAAAGAGGATGGTGAATTAATATTAAATCTTGTTTATAATCCTATCGGGGCTTTTCTTCCACCAAACCAGGAGGCTCTTGAAAAGGATTATAAAAGAGAACTAAAAAATAAATTTGACTTGGTATTTAATAATCTCTTTGCTATTACCAATTTACCTATTAGTAGATTTTTGGATTATCTTATTCAATCAGGGAATTATTTTGAATATATGGATAAACTAATCTCTTCTTTTAATCCTGTTGCCGCTCAAAATGTTATGTGTAAAAATATGGTCTCAATCGGTTGGGAAGGCAGTATTTACGATTGTGATTTTAACCAGATGCTGGAAATAGGTCTTTACAATGGACTGCCGAAACACATTAAAGATTTTAACAGTGAAGCATTTGAAGGCAGAAAAATAATGGTGGGTAACCATTGTTTCGGTTGTACTGCCGGTGCGGGTTCAAGCTGCGGGGGAGCCACATCTTAACAACTTAAAAACATAAATCCAAAATTACGTTTCTACCCTTTGCCGTTAGTCGATAAAAATTATACCTCCGACGAGTTATTTTGACGCTGGTTCTAATTTCATTTACAACACGTTTCCAATTTGTTATGTTCATTTCGAAAACAAAATTAAACCAGGTATGAAATTTACCGGTGCTATGTTTTTTTAATTATTTTTATCGGAGGGCCTAAACTATGAATTTGTCATCACTAGTTCTTACAGCAGTAGGAATATTTTTCGGTTTCGTTGGGGTGATGGTAGCAGCATCGTATGTTGCGTATCGTTTGAAGGGCAAACCCAAGGATCAAACGGTGAGATATTACTGATATCTTTATTCTAAAAAACAGTCAAACTAATGTTTGGCTGTTTTTTTTACGTCCACGTTAAAAACTCCCAAACCAATTAGAACTTTTTTGCATTTCGTATTGTTTAATCATTTAGTAAACTTAACAATTAAAAATATTTTCTTATTTTAAAATCTATTTTTTATTTAATTCACCTAACTAAACGCTAGTGAAAGGATTTTATGTCGAAAAAAAATAAAAAAAATCGTCAAATCGGTAAAAATGTTCAGAAAAAAAAACAGTTGATAAACCCTAAATATCAAAATACTTTTTGGACAGTCATTGTTATAATTATATTGTTAATATTTTTTATAGTTAATAACACAAGAAAAGTACCCGAGCAAGGTCCTTATCCACCCGACTATAAAGCCCAAACTACTAATACAACAAATCATTCCAATTAAACAGGAGAAACAAATGAAATTTAAGTTTTTTTTAATCTCTTTGTTTTTCACCACGCTGTTTTTTGCCGGATGCGGAAATAAAGCGTCAAATGTTAAAACCGTAAAACAATATGAACCTGTTGTTAAAGAGGTAAAAAAAGATTTTAAAAAAGCACCGGATTTTACTTTAAGCAATACAGATGGAAAACAAGTTAAGCTTTCTGAGTTTAGGGGGAAGATAGTTATTCTTAATTTTTGGGCAACATGGTGTCCTCCCTGCAGAGAAGAAATCCCGGGGTTTGTAAAACTTCAAAAAGAATATAAAGATGATTTGGTGATTTTGGGTATATCACTCGATACAGGTTCAAAAAATGATGTAGTTCCTTTTATGAAAAAATTTAAAATGAATTACCCTGTTTTATTTGGAACAGGTGAAGTCGTTCGTGATTACGGTAATATTCAATCCATTCCTACATCATTTATTGTCGATCAAAAAGGCAATATTGTTAATAGTTTTATAGGCTTCCGCAATGAATCTGTGTTCAAAACAGAAATTGAAAAATTATTGAAAAAATCTTAAATGTTTTTTTAAGCAAACCTCTGATGTTACCTCATTTAAGTTAGAAAAATATTTATAAAACCGTTCCTTGATTGGGAAAACATCGGAGGTTTTTCCCTAATGACAATCACAAGACAATCTCTTCTGTTATCGTTTATAAGAATAATGAAACAAAAGGGAATTACCGGAACTATAATATTTTATCTTAAACAAACTTGTTATAAGTCCCGTGACGATAATAAATTTTAAAGGAACGATTATTATTAGTGTAATTTTAATTCATATAAATTTTGCACAAACAACTAATGATATAACACCAATAAAAATTGATACTGCGAAACTCAAAAGCACAAATAAATTTGTAGAAAAACAATCGCTTCGTTTGTATGAACTAAAAATCTTATACAATAATCTTTTTAATAAACCGTCCCTTAATACTCCCGGCAATAACGTCATATACTCGGAACCTTATGTTTTATCAAATTATGGTTACGGGGTTAGTGATTACAGAATCACCGATAGATTGAAATTATTTAATGTATCCTTTCGTAAATTGTTGGCTAAAGATTATGAAAAAAGAGGCAGATATGACCTCGGAGAAATTGGAAGATACTTAGGCATTGCTAAAAGTATTGTTACAATAATTCTCTGGTTACTTTCTTTTAGAAATTTCTAAAGTTATATAAGTGCCAATAATATAAGTGATATATAGGAGTTAAACTCTATAATTATTATTTTGAAAGGGGTGTTTTTATAAGTCCAATCAGACTTTGTTTTTCTTCGCCGTCATAATTATCCAAACCAAATTCTATTTTACTGTAGTCATCTATTAACATGAAACTTCCGAAAATTCTGTCCCAAATAGTTAAAAAACTTGAGTAGTTGGAATCCGTTTCAATTTTAATCCTGGAGTGGTGGACCTTATGCATATTCGGAGATACGATAAGGGTACGAATCAATTTATCAACTTTACCCGGTAGCTGAATGTTGGAATGATGAAAGATAGTACAAATTAAAAGAGTAGTATCGTAAAAAATTAAAACCCAAATTGGAATACCTACTAAGAAAATTACTACTAATCGTAAAGCCGATGAAATAATTATTTCCCCAAAGTGTAATCTTACAGATGTGGTTACATTCATATTAGGATCGCTGTGGTGCATTTTGTGAAACCGCCAAAGAAATGAAGTTCCGTGGTTAATTCTGTGCCAGGTGTAATTCCACATGTCCATAATAATAAAAGCGAGGATGGAATATTGTAACTCACTTAAATTAAACAAGTGAACAAAACCGAAATTATTTTCTTCTGTATAATTGGCAACAATTAGTGTAATGCCTGAAAACAGAACTCCAATTATTATAGCGTTAATTATTGCGAGAATAATATTTTTTGCGCCGTGTGTTATCCTTTCTTTCGGCTGTTTAAGGAAGGGGACAAAAGATTCCCAAATTAGAAAAAAAGTAATCAGAAAAATTGCTATGAAAGGCTGCCACTTTTCAACTTGAAGATAAGACATAGAGCTAAATTACTTTACACCGTCTCTTAAAAATTTCGGTTCTTCCAAGGTTAAAGTAAGAGAAATTCTGTGGGTATCAGGCAGACGCTCGGCTTTGGAATCATTAAATCTTGCAAAAGAATAATCAATAGAAAGTTTCGGCAGTTTTATTCCGGCACCGATTGTAAATTGTTTTATGTCGTTATAGCCGGCTCTAACTGCAAAAATATTTTTATAGCTGTACTCAAAACCTTCCTGCAGGTCGGCACTGATAGGTCCTAAATTAAAATTTGATGCGAAATTTCTACCTTCAAACCTAATGGCTATGTCCAAAACCGGTGTGAGTGTCCCGCCGAATAACTCAAACCTGTAACCGGCACCGACTTTTACCGTGGGTGAAATTAATTCGTTTCTGCCCGTACTCCAAGCTACAAGTGTTGTTGTTACATCCTGAATATTGGCACCAAGGAAAATATTTTCCGAAGGCGAATATTGAGCACCTATATCAAATCCAATTCCCGTTGCACTGAATTCTGCCAGTGATCTTCTAATTATTTTTACACTTGCACCGTAAGAAAAATTAGCCGTATATCTTTTGGCAAATGATAAATAAACAGCCCAATCCTGGTCGCTGAACTCCGTGATTTTAGAGTAATCAAGCCTGTCCTGATTGATGTCAAGTATACCGTCACCGTTTGCATCAACCAAAGCCTTCCTGGTATCGGGAATGCCGTCTATACCAAGCCGCATAACACTCAATCCAAAAGTCATATCCGTTCCGTAAGGGATAGCAATTGCGGCATAATCGTAATTTATTAGGTTTCCGAAACGCTCATCGTGCATAATGGAAATTTGCGGATAGTTTAAATGTATAAGTCCGGCGGGATTGTAATAACCTGCCGTAACATCATTTGCAAGTGCAGTAAAGGCACCTCCCATACCCAAAGCTCTTCCGCCAACACCGATTGCAAGAAATTCACCGGCAAATTTACCTATTGTTGTTTGAGCGTTGGTGGAGAAGGGAAGGATAAAAAAGGCTGTAAATATTAGTAAGTATTTTTTAAGCATTAATTAATATCCGATGGAATAAAATCTATTTTTTCAAAAATAATAAGAAAAGATTGACAATTTGTTACATAATGTCAAGGTGATAAATAGGGAAGCAGAAATTATTTGGATGATATATGCTTTCCCACAGCCGGGATGTCATCTTTAATAAATAAGAGAATGGTACGTGTAGTAATTATTAAATAAACTAATTTGGGAATTGTATATCATCTTTCGTTTCTCATTTTACTTTGCCCTTTCTCCAACTGCTCAAAATATTTTTTAATTAATACTTCGTAATCTTTATTGTAACCCTCATTTATAGCTTTCAACAATTCGTCTCTTAGTGCATTTTTTCTTTGTTCATCCAAGGTAAGATTATTTGGAGATTGTCTTATTACATCTTTTCCTGTAAATGACTCTCTTCTTTTTTCATAGTCTCTTTCATTAACAGAACGTTGTGCATCGAGCAGTTTAGATAATATTCGTTCCTGGGTTTGTACAACATTATCGTCAAATTGTGTGTTGTTCATATTTGTAACAACTTCCTGCATTTGTTTAAGAATCTCATCCAGGTCGGCAGCAAGAGCTTTTGACTTACCCGAAGCTTTTGCTTCCTTGTTCAGCTCTTGCAAAGATTTACTAATTGCTTCCTGCTGTTGCTGCAATCTTTGTAATTGTGACAACTGCTGTTGTGTAAATTTACCGTTGTGCTGTTGTAACATTTTGGTTAAATTATTTAAATTCATTTGCTGCTGTGCCATTTGTCCCAGCTGCTGCATAAGCGACGGCATCCCGCCCTTACCGCCGCCTTTCATCATCGATTCTAAAGATGATTTTAATAAAGCCGAAGCATCATTTAAAGAACTCATTGCCTGCAGTTGTTTATTGGAAGAAAGATAACCGTTTCTGTTTTGTAAAGATTCAATTGAGCCAAGCATATTCCTTCTTGCATCACCCAAAGCCTTACCCATTTCCGGAGTAATTGCAAAAGTCTTTTGTGAGAGTTTACTTAATTGTTGCATTACCCTGTTAAGACTTTTGATCAGTTCATTTTGTTTTTCGGCACCCTTCCTAAATGAAGATAGATTCCCGGTATTAGTTTTTGTCTTTGTGTTGAGGCTTTCTTCTTCTTTCGAAAGCGAAATTAAATTATCAAGACTTTTCATCATCTCAACAAATGTTTCCATTTGATTTTTTTGCCTCATTTCTTTTTGAAGTTGCGAGACCATGCTTCGCGTTTTCTTCATATTTTTTGAAAGCTGCTGCTGAAATTGTAAAGCATCTTGATTCTTATTCTTCTGCAATTTTTTGGAAATCTTTTCGGATAACTCTTTATTCTTCTGTTTGCTAAATTCATTTCTAAGAGAGTCCAGGGATTCCTTCGGCATATCGGAGAGTTCTTTCATTAGTTTATTTAATTTATCTAATTCCTTCTTAAAATCCTCAAGTGACTTGGTAACCTGCTTTTGTTTTTTTGCAAGTTGTTTGTTTTTATCCGGGCTGCTTTTAGACGTATTATTTTTAATATCTTTTTCTTTCTTTTCGATATCTTTTGTACGGGTTAAAAGTTCGTCTATTTTTTGTGCTACCTTAATTCGTTTTAAAAGATTGAGCGTTCTTTCGATGCTGTTTTTAAATTGTTCTTCGTTGAATTTAAAATTCTTTAAAGCGTCCTGTATTTTTTTTCTGTCCAATGTTGAGAGAAGGTTCTGCATCTTCTCAAGAGCTTTTTTCATTTCCTCATTTGAAAAAGAATCCATTAGTTTTTGCAGCTCTAAGTATTTCTTTAGTGTTTCGCCTGAGAGCAAATTATTCTGCTTCAGTTTTTCTTTCATTTTTCTTAGATCATCAGCAATCTTTCCCGCTTTTTTTTGAAGGTCTTTGAATTTTTTAGCCGCTTGTTTTAAAGTGCTTTGCTCTTTCCAATCAATTTTCTTTTTGTTCTTTTTTAAATTCTGTGAGATTTTTTGAAGATTCTTCTGCAGCTCTTCCGCTTTCTTTAATGTCTCTTTCAGGTTGACAACCGAACTCTTGTAAGTCTTATCCGTTTGTGTTAACAGTTCATTCAAAGAAGGAACACGAACTCTAATCACTTTTGTTTTTGCAGATTTTGGTCCGCTTACAAAATCGTTATCAAAAACTTCGATGTAAAAGCTAAGCATATTATTTGAGGATAAGTCTAGATCGAATAAATTCCATATATAATTTATTTCTTCGATATTATTTTTTTTATTAAACGGTATGTCAATCGAATGTAAATTGTTCGCATCGCTTTGCGAAACATTTAAAGAAACAATTTGATATTTCAATTTTAAATTAGAAAACCCGAAGTCATCGTTAATTTTTAACAGCAAAGGAATTCTGTTATCTATTGAAAGAGACACATCATTCTGCGGTGAGATTAACTCTATTCCCGGGTACTCATCGGTTTGGGTTGTTATTTCGTAGCTTATCGGTGATTGATTTTTGTTCCCGGTTTTATCGGTTAAGATTATTTTATATGTGCCGTTTTCTTTTATATTAAAATCTCCTTCAGCCTTATCTGATTTTGAAATTAAATTAAGTTTGTTTTGATTTTTGAATTCTAAATAAGCACTACCAATCTCTTTAGTTGAAGTTACATTGACCCTTATTTTAGAACCTTTCAGGGCAATTATGTTTCCGTTATCTTTTTGGATTGTAACGGGTAGTTTGGAATAAGCGGGTGGAGAAATTTTTAATTCCAAATTTTTAACAATGGGTCTATTGATAACTTTAATTTCATATTCCTTACTGTATATGTCTTTGGCGGAAGCATAATATTTAAAGGAATTTCTAACGGCTTTTATTTTATAATTGAATGTACCTGTCGAATCAATTTTTAAAGATGTAAACCGGTATTTGGTTTGTTCGGTAGTTTTTGAAGCAAGGAATATTTCTTTAAGTTTTTCTCCCGATACTTTTATATTTATAAATATATCTTCGCCTTTTGTAATTTGTTTATTCCCGGGTTTTACATCAAAGGTGAAAATCGGGGGATGTATAAAATCTTTATTAAAATTCAGCAACCTGTTTGAAGCATTCCTGATTGCCGGCGAAAAGACAAAAACACTTACTAATAAAATTATTGCGGCAGCCGAAAAGAGTTTTAATTTTTTTATATTTTCAAAACTCAGGGCATCTTCAAAATTTATTTTTTTTACTTTATCGTAAGTCTGGTGAAAAGCCGAATCTATAAGTGCTTCCGAGTAAGCTGTGTTTTTATTGTCCGAGTTTAGAAGCTGCAAAGAGTTTAAAAGCTCATCTTTTATTTCCGTAAAATAACAGCCTATCTCATTTGCGAGTGCAAAGGGATCCGTCTTATAAAAGATGTTGAAATATTTTAATATGAAGGGCAGAATTAATTTCAGAAAAAGTAAGAATGCAGAAAAAAGAAAAAGGAAAAACAAACCGGTTCTTACCGCAGAGGAGAAATGAAACAGGTTTTCGAGAATAACAAAAAAAATAAATATTGAAACAGATATTATAACGGTTTTCAGAAGACCGTCAATTGTTTTAAGCAGGTATTTCCTTTTTGAATAAGAATCTAATTTGCTTAAAACTTCTTTTAAATATTTGTTCTCTTGTTTTTCCATTATGTATTATTGTGTCAACGCCCAAATTACGAGGTTGGTTCCAAATTTTAATGCTTCAATTCTTTTCCATTGAGGATCGTTGTGGACAGACTGATCATCCCAACCGTCACTCGGATTGGATTCGTAAGTGTAATAAACAGCCAATCTTTTGTTTATAAATATACCGAATCCCTGCGGGGGCTTTCCGTTGTGCTTGTGAATTTTAGGTACTCCGTTGGGAAATTGATAGAACACATTATACAGACCATAATTAAACGGAAGTTCTTTCATTTCTTTGTTCGGGAACACCTTTTTAATTTCGCGTCTAAATGCTTTATCCAAACCATAGTCATCGTCAACATAAAGGAAGCCGCCGTTATCCAAATATTTTCTGAGTCTTTGTGCTTCTTCATCCGAAAAATTTATGTTTCCGTGTCCTGTCATAAATAAGAAAGGATGAGCAAAAATATCATCCGATGAAATACTTACAAAAGAATATTCCGGGTTAACTTTAATGTTTGTGTTGGCTTTAATAAAATTTAAAAGATTTACTTCTTCTGATTGCCCGTTGTACCAGTCGCTTCCGCCGCCGTATTCTAAGCGCAATTCCCTACGCATTAGAAGATCAGCTTGCCGAAGATGTGGATGATCTACACTTTGCAGTCGGTTCTCGAGACCATAGTGGACAGATTAATACTGCGGTTGTATCTCGTTCTGTAATGGAAAAATGGCTAGAACGGTTAGCCGCTGTGGGGATCCAACCAAACCAATTAGTTTCAGATACACTAGCGCTGCCGTATAAACCACAGCAATGGACATTGTTGTTGGAAGATCAAACTACCTTGCTTCGTACCGGTGAACAGTCAGGGTTTTGCATTGATCCGGGAAATCTCTCAGATATGCTTTCAATGATGCTTGAATCGGCTGATGAAATTAAACCTGAAAAAATAGTTGTGATTGATTGTCGCAGCAATGAAACATCGCCGTTAATCTTTGACGAAGCCATTGAGATGCAACACATCACGCCCAATGAGCCCGTCATTACATTTATGGCTGAGTATTTTGACGAAGGTAATTGCCTTGATTTATTACAGGGTGAGTACAGTCGTCGCGAGCAGTTAAGTAAATACTGGCGCCCCTGGCTACCCGCCGCAGTGTTAG